>Ga0182741_1000144_pt1 | contig 114104 bp, 109 predicted proteins | sample eDN5th37CBELigOP_FD_128874 | JGI IMG/M metagenome (GOLD analysis project Ga0182741, IMG submission 128874) | Enriched Organic Plus compost microbial communities from Emeryville, California, USA - eDNA 5th pass 37_C BE-Lig OP (version 2) (version 2) ...
GCGGCGGACCGCCGCCACCGTCGACGGTACAGGCTGCGAGCACCAGGACGACAAGCGCGGCTAGGGCGGGTTGGGCGAAGCGTCTCATGGGGCCTCCATACGCTCGACGCGACTCGCGGGAGGTGCCGACTGGAACCTCCGTCACGTTCTGTCTGCCTTGAAGCTAGGGTAGCCATCGTTGAGATGGCTCACGTTTTTCGTGAGAACCTTAACCGAGACGTCACCCAACGGCCCACGGCGCCGTCGGTCCTGCCAAGCGACGTCCGGCAGCGGCCTCCTCCCCCTCCGTCACTCCAGGAGCATCAGGTACGGGTACAGGTCCGGCCCACCCTGGTGGACCTCGACCTCCAGGTCCGGGAAGGCCTTGTTCATGCGCGCGACCACGGCCTCCGCCTGCTCAGGGGACACGGCGGTGCTGTGGAACAGCGTGGCCACGTCGTGGCCGCTGCCGTGCCGCATGACCATGTCGAGAAGCGCGGTGTCAGGGTCCTCGGCGGACACCTCGAGCACGCCGTCGACGAGCCCGATCGCCTGCCCCTCCTGGACGTCGACGCCGTCCAGTTGCACGTCGCGGCTGGCGCTCGTCACCTCGAGGGTGGTGGTGCCCTCGGCGGCCTCGCGCATCTCCTCGAAGACCTCCGCCGGCTCGCCGTCCTCGCTGAACGCCACCGAGGCCGCCAGGCCTTGGCCGAGGGTGCGGGTCGGCAGCACCAGCACGCGCTTGTCCTTGACGACCTCCTGCACGCGCTCGGCCGCCATGATCACGTTCTTGTTGTTGGGCATGACGATGACGGTGTCGGCGCCCACGCTGCGCACGGCGTCGGCCAGGTCCTCGACCGACGGGTTGTCGGTCTGGCCGCCCCCCACCACCCGCACGCCCAGGCTCCTCAGCACGCGCGTGAGCCCGTAGCCGCTGGCCACGGCCACCGCCGCCACGCGCGGGCCCGCGTCCTGGCCCAGCTCGACGTCGGCGAGTATCTCCGAGTGCTGCTCGCTCATGTCCTCGACCTTCGAGCGCACCATGCGCCCGAAGCGGCCTACCGTCGCCAGCAGCCTCTCCGGCTCCTGGGTGTGGATGTGACCCTTCACGAAGCCCTCGGCGCCCACGACCAGCAACGAGTCGCCGAACGGCGCCACTACCTCCTGGATCTGGGCGGTCGGCACCGTCACGTCCGCCAGGAGGAACTCGGTGCAGAAGCCGAACTCCTCCTCCTCGAACTGCTGCTGGGCGCGGCGCTCGACCTTGGGGGGCGGCGGCAGGTCGCGCTTCTCGAAGTAGGCGATGAGCCCCTCGAGGACGCGCAGTAGGCCCAGGCCCCCGGCGTCGACGACGCCCGCCTGCTTGAGTATCGGCAGCTGCTCGGGCGTACGCGCCAGCGCCTCCTGGCCGGCCGCGTGGGCCGCCTTCATCACCTCCACGGCGGTGGCGCCGGCCGAGGACTCCGCCGCCTCGGCGGCCGCCCGCACGACCGTGAGGATGGTGCCCTCGACGGGCCGCATGACGGCGGCGTAGGCGCTGTCCGCCCCGCCGCGCAGGGCGCGCGCCACCTCGACGCCGCCCAGGCTGTTGTGCTCCTTGACGGTCTCGGCGAAGCCCTTGAGCACCTGCGAGAGGATCACGCCGGAGTTCCCGCGGGCGCCCAGCAACGAGCCGTAAGCCAGGGCATGCGCCACCGTCGCCATCGTCACGGTGCGCAGCTCGCTGAGCTGCCGGCGCACCGACTGCATGGTGAGGTGCATGTTGGTGCCCGTGTCGCCGTCGGGCACCGGGTAGACGTTGAGGGCGTTCACCTCGTCGACGAACACGCCCAGCCACTGGGTGGCGTAGATGAACGCGTGCGACAGCTCGCGGGCGTCAACGCGGCCGCTGGCCGTGCGCTCCATCACGGGCTCAGGCACGGCTGACCCCGGCCACGTGCACCCGCACCATGTCGAGCTCGACGCCGGCGAACCGGCCGGCGGCGTAGCGCACGCGCTCGCGGATCGAGTCCGCCACGGCAGGTATGTTCACACCGTACGCCACCACGACGTGGATGTCGACGTCGGCCTTGCCGGTGGCCTCGTGCCGCGTCACCACGACGCCCTCGTCCACCTGGCGGGCACCGAGGATGCGCCTTATGCCCTCGCCCAGGCTGGCGGGGGCCATGCCCACGACGCCGGGCACCTCGTGAGCCGAGAGGCCCACGATCTTCGCCAGCGCCCTGTCGGTGACGTGGACACGGTCCACCTCGCCGTCGCCGGCCTTCCGTCCGTTCTTGCCGCGGCCCGGCTTGGCGGGGGTCTCCGCCCGCCCCTTGCCGCGACGCACCGGGCCCTTGACGTCGTCGCCTTCCACAGCGTCCTCCAGGTCACTCCATGCCGGCGAGGAACCCGATGCGCCTCAGCGCCCTTATCAGGTCCATCACCGTGGCTTCGGTGGGGTCGTAGTCGACGACCATCTTCGCGCCGTCGCTCTCCTGCACGTCCTTCACGCCCGACACCGCGGCCAGCGCCAGCTTCACGCGCTGCCGCGCCTCGGGCGTGTCCATGCCCCTCACGCCGACCACGGCGCGGCTGGTGGGCGTGCCGCTCATGCGGCCTTCCCGGCCGAGCCGAGCCGGCGCGCGTAGCTGACGGTGGGGCTCTGGGCGAAGCCCGCGGCCTCCACGGCGGCGCGCCCGGTGGCGTCGCCCTCTGGCACGTCGGCCACTAGGCGGTAGACGCCGGCGTCGTAGGCGCTCTTGACCACGGCGGCGGCCAGCGCGTTGGCGGCCTCGGCCGTGCCTACCAGCCTCTCCAGCCTCAGCACAGGGTCGCCCCCCGACCAGGTCGAGTGCGCCAGCGCGAAGCCCAGGGCGTTCCCTCCGGCCTCGGCGACGAACGAGTGGCCCGTGCGCCCGAAGAAGTGGAGGCTGCCGAGGGTCACGTAAGGCTCCAGTCCGAGGCGCGCGGCGTAGGCGCCGTCGAGCGGCTCGAGCGACCGGAGGTCGTCTGCCGAGACGGGCCGGACGCGCGGAGAGCTCGCGCCGTCACGCTCATGTGGGGCGGCCATGCCCGAGTATACGTGCGCCGGGGCGCGCGCCGGAGCGTCCCCTGGGCGCCGCGGGTGCGCGCACGTCGCGTGGCCCGCGGCACCTAGCCGAGCAGGTCGGCCACGTGCGCCTCCGACGCCGCGGCGTCCCACGGGCGGTAGCCGGCCTCGACGAAGTAGAGGCCCTGCGGCCCGACGTTGTGGCCGGCGCGCTTGCGGTCGCGGCTCTCGAGCACGTCCCTCACGTCGTCGGGCGAGAGCTTGCCCTTCCCGACCCAGAGGAGCGTGCCCACGATGGTCCTGACCATGTTCCTCAGGAAGCCGTCGGCGGCGATGTGCAGGTGCAGCTCCCGCCCGGCCTCCCTCAGCTCGCAGAGCAGCACCTCGCGGGTCGTCGTGCGCGACTCCTGGGTGGCGAAAGCGGCGAAGTCGTGCCGGCCCAGCAGGTGGCCCGTCGCCGCCTGCATCGCCGCCACGTCCACGCGCCTGAAGACCGGGAGCACCCTGTGACGGTCGATCGCTAGCCTCCGCGGGTCGTCCCGCACGACCCGCATCCGGTACAGGTAGCGCCTGTACCGGCAGGAGAACTGCGCCTCGAAGGTCGGCTCGGTGGTCTCCAGCTTCAGCACCACGACGTCGCGCGGCAGGTGGGCGTTGAGCGCCAGGCGCAGGCGCTCGTCCGGGATGTCGCTGGTGGTGTCCACGTGCGCCACCATCGCCAGGGCGTGCACGCCGGCGTCGGTGCGGCCGGCGGCGTTCACCGTGCCGTGCTCGCCCGGCAGCTGGGCGAACGCCTCCTCGATGACGCCCTGCACCGTGCGCTCGCCGGCGGGCTGGCGCTGCCAGCCCTGGAACCCCGTGCCGTCGAACTCGAGGAGGAGCTTGACCCGCCTCTCGTCGCTCAAGCCGCCGCTCCGCCGCGCCGCGCCGGCGTGAGGCCCAGCGCGCGGCCCAGCCAGGGCACCAGCGCCGTGCCCACGACGCCGATGACGAAGAAGCGCGCGAAGGAACCGAGCGCGCTGCGCTTGACCTCCTCGGGCAGCAGGACCGAGCTGCCCATGAGCGCCCCGAACACGAGAGCCAGCGCGATCACGGCGAGCAGAAGGCGGCCCATCACCGGTCCGGAGGTGTCGTGCCTCACGAGCTCGGGCCCCACGGCGAAGGCCGCGAAAGCGCCGAGCAGCAGGCCGGACTCCTCGGTGGGCGACACGAGGTGGACGGCCAGCGGCACGAGCAGCCCCAGCGCCATGGTGGCGCCGCGCCCCAGCCGGACGCCGCGGCGTTGCAGTAAGAGCGACACGCCCACGGCGGCCAGGCCGAAGGCGAACCCGCCGACGATGTCGACGGGGAGATGGACCCCAAGGTACACGCGGGAAACGGCGACGAGCAGCACCACCGCCGCCGCGAGGGCCGTGAACCATCCGCGCCGCACGTAGGCGGCGGCCATCGCCCAGAAGGTGGCAGCGCCCTGGGCGTGCCCTGACGGGAAGCCGCTGCCTGGCGCCGTCGCCAGGGCCGCCTCGGAGCGCCCCACCGCGGGGTCGATCTGGAACGGCCGCTGCGTGGAGAACAGGCCCTTGAGCACCTGGTTCAGGTAGAAGCTGGCGAGGAGCGTGAGCGCCAGGCTGCGGCCGCGCTGGGCGTCGACCGCGACGAAGGTCACCACCAGCAAGGCGACGTAGGCCTGCTCCGAGCCGAGCTGGGTGATGGCGAGCATGAGCCCATCGAGCGCCGGCGAAGCCGCGCCCTGCAGGGCGTAGACGATACCCATGCGCCAGATGATAGCCAGCGGCGCGCGAGGCACTGTCCCGGTCCCGGCGCCGGCCGGTCGCGGCAGGGGCCCGCGGCGGCGCCCGAGGGTGGAATCATGTGTGGGCGTGGCACTGCCGCCCACCTCCGACACCATCGCCGCCATAGCCACGGCGCCCGGCACCGGCGCCGTGGGCGTCGTGCGCGTCTCCGGGCCGCGGTCGTACGACGTCGCCGACGCGGTCTTCGAGCCGCTCAGCGGCAAGAGGCCCAGCGCCGTCGGGCCGGGCCGCGTGCTGTTCGGGCGCGTGGTGGCCGGCGCCGAGGTGGTGGACGAGGCGCTGCTGCTGACCTTCAGGGCGCCCAGGTCGTACACGGGCCAGGACGTCGTCGAGGTGCAGACGCACGGCGGCCCGGCGGTGCTGAGGCGCGTGCTGGAGCTGTGCCTGGAGGCCGGCGCCAGGGCGGCCGGCCCCGGCGAGTTCACTCTGCGCGCCTTCCTGAACGGGCGCATGGACCTGGCGCAGGCCGAGGCGGTGCTCGACCTGGTGAACGCCTCCTCGGAGGCGGCGCGCCGCAACGCGGCGGGCGGGCTCACGGGGGCCCTCAGCCGCCGCATCGGCGAGGTGCAGACCGACGTAACGGCCGCCTACGCCGAGCTGCAGGCCGGGTTCGACTACCCGGAGGAGGGCGTGCCAGAAGCGCGCCTGCAGGAGCCGCTGCGGCGGGCGCTGCGCCGCGTCGACGAGCTGCTGGCCACCGCCGAGGCGGGCCGCCTGACGCGCGAGGGGGCGCGGCTGGCGCTCCTGGGCCGCCCGAACGCCGGCAAGTCGAGCCTGCTCAACGCCCTCCTCGGCTACCAGCGCTCGCTGGTGAGCGACGTGCCGGGCACCACGAGGGACTACCTGGAGGCCCAGCTGGTGATCGCCGGCGTGCCGGTGACGCTCGTGGACACCGCCGGCATACGCGACGCTGCCGACGCCCTGGAGGCCAGCGGGGTCGTCATGGCCAGGGAGATGGCCGAGCGCGCGGACCTGCGCGTGCTGGTGCTCGACGCGTCGGCGCCTCTCGGGTCGGAGGACCTGGAGCTGCTCCGAGCCTTCGCAGCAGGCACCCCGGACGCCGGCAGGGCGCGCGCCGTGGTCGTCGCCAGCAAGGCCGACCTGCCGCCCGCCTGGGGGCCGGCCGACCTGCCGCTCCCCGACGGCGTGCCGGCCGTGGCGGCGTCGGCGGTGACGGGTCAGGGCCTCGAGGAGCTGCGGGCCACGCTGGGCGACCAGCTCGTGGGCGACGCGGCCGGCGCCGAGCTGTGGGTGGGCAACGACCGCCACGTGGAGGCGCTGAGGCGCGCCCGCGCCGCCATCAGCAGCGCCCTGGAGACGGGCGGCGAGCTGGCGGCGCTCGACCTCCAGGACGCCCTGGCGGCGCTGGCCTCGATAACCGGACGTGAGGGCGTGGTCGAGGAGACGCTGGCGAGCATATTCTCGCGCTTCTGCGTGGGCAAGTAGCGGGGCCTAGGCCACGACGGCGGTGACGCCGGCGGCGCGGGCCACCGCCTGCGGCAGCTCGTCCACCACGCGCGTGAGCACCGTGCGGGCGGTGAACTCGATCATGCGCGTCAGCGCCCTCTCGCCCCAGCGCTCCGCCGTGGGCAGCCGCAGATGCACGGTGACGTCGAAGGAGTAGTCGATGCGCGACTTGCCCGCGCCGGCGGGGCTGACCCGCGCCTCGCCCGAGACCAGGGCCCAACCGGGGCCGTCCGGCGCGATGGGCGTGCCCTCCAGGCGGGCGCCCGTGGGCGTGGGCAGCAGGACGCTGCGGAACGGCAGCTCACGCTGGCCGAACATGGCCGCCGACACGGGGATGGACGCCGAGACCACGGCCTGCTCGCCCGCCAGCACCTGGAGGTCCGCGAGGAAGTCGGCGTGCCTGAGCGTGCGGGGGACGTCGCGCGCGAAGGCCGTGGCCTCCGCTGACGACATGGGCACCTCGAGCGCGAAGCGGACCTCGTGCCTGATGACCACGTCTACCGCTCGCTCAGCCTGGGACGGGGACCGACCCACTCGACTCGCAGGGAGGACTCGCGCACGGCGGCCTCGACCTCGGCGTCGGTGGCGCTCCTCAGCCTCGGCAGCTCGTTGAAGAGCGGTGCGCTCGAGGCCAGGCCCACCCGTACCGTCACAGGCCCGTCCTCTGACGCCCTGCCGATGCGCCAGAGGAGGTTCGACGCGAGCTCGTCGAGCAGGTCAGGCACGCTACCAGCCTACAGCAGGAGGGCTCTCATCCTACTAATCGGACGTGCCAGGCGGACTAACGCCTCGGGGAGAGACTCAGCGACGCGTACACGAAAGGATGTGACAGCTCTTGACCCGCTCCAGGTCCTACCTACTACCCCTAGCGATCGCCATCGCCATAGCCGCGGCGGCGCTCTGGTCGGCGAGCGACGTGGCCGCGCAAGGCGTGGTGACGCCCCCCGACCCCGCGGCCGCCAGGCTCCAGGACGAGCAGAACACCATCGACGTCGTGAGGGCCATCGGCCCCTCCGTCGTGGCCATCAACGTCGAGGTCCGCGGCGAGGTGATCAACCCGTTCCAGGACTTCCCGTTCCTGCCCGAGCAGTTCAGGCAGCTCCTGCCGCGGCAGACCATCCCCCGCGTGCAGCAGAGCAGCGGCTCCGGCTTCGTCATCGACGAGGCCGGGTTGATCGTCACGAACTACCACGTGGTCGAGGCGGCGCTGCGCACCAACTCCATCGAGCCGCGCGACGGAGCCAGCATCACCGTGGAGTTCCCTGACGGCGACGAGCCGCTGAGCGCCAGGGTGAGGGGCGCCAACCCCGACTACGACCTGGCCCTCCTCGAGCTGGATGACCCGTCGGGCATGCCTAGCGGCGTGCGCGCCATCGAGCTGGCCGACTCGAACCAGGTCGAGGTCGGGCAGAAGGTCATCGCCATCGGCAACCCGTTCGGCCTGCAGTCCACGGTGACCACCGGCATCGTCTCGGCCATCGGCCGCGAGATCACCTCGATCGGCCAGGTGGACGTGCCGATGATCCAGACCGACGCGGCCATCAACCCCGGCAACTCCGGCGGGCCGCTGCTCGACTCCTCAGGCCGCCTCGTGGGCATCAACACGATGATCGTCCCCGGGGTGAGCGCCTCCGGCCGCGCCGGGAACATCGGCATCGGCTTCGCCGTGCCCAGCTCGCTGCTGGCTGAGGCGCTGCCCGACATGCGCGAGGGCGGCCTGGCGGGCTTCTACGCCGCCAGCCAGACGATCGGCGACCGCGCCCGCCTCGGCGTGCAGGTCATCGCCGTGAGGGACTACCCCGAAGAGGCGCGGGAGGCCCTGCGCCTCCCCGACCACGGCGTCGTGGTCTACATGGTCGAGGCCGGCGGCCCGGCCGAGGAGGCGGGCATCGTCGGCGCCACGTTCATGGCCGTCATCGGCCAGCAGCAGTACCCCGCCGGCGGCGACGTGGTCCTCGAGGTCGACGGCCGGCGCGTCGAGACGGCGCAGGACCTGCAGGCCGTCGTGCTCGAGCGCAGCGAGGGCGACGTCCTCACCCTCACCGTCTGGCGCGACGGGCGCGAGCGCCAGGTCGACGTGACGCTGCGCGTCGTGCCGCAGTCCGGCCAGCAGCGCTGACGTGCGTCGTGCGGGCCCCGCGCCGGCGGCGCGGGGCCCGTGCTAGCTTCGACCGCGATGGAAGAGCCTACTAAGGCCGTTCGTTTGGGCCTCGTCCTGTCAGGGGGCGGGGCCCGCGGCTTCGCCCACATCGGCGTGCTACGCGTGCTGGAGCGCCTGGGGGCGAGGTTCGACGTGGTGGCGGGGACCTCGATGGGCGCCATCATCGGCGCACTGCACGCCGCCGGCCACAAGGCGGACCAGGTCTACGAGGTGGCCAAGAGCGTCAGCTGGCGCGACGTGGTGGACATCTCCCTGCAGGCGGGCCTCATCAAGGGAGCCAAGCTGGAGGGGCTGTTGGCCGAGCTGCTGCCGCCCACTTTCGAGGACCTGCCCGTGCCGCTGGCCGTGACCACCACGGACATCGAGAGCGGCGAGGCGGTCGTGATCCACTCGGGCGACCTCGTGCGCGCCGTGAGGGCCTCGGCGAGCTTCCCAGGAGCCATCGAGCCCATCCAGATCGACGGCCGCATGCTCGCCGACGGCGGCATCGTGAACAACCTGCCCGTCGCCGCGGCGACGCTCCTGGGCGCCACCCGCACGGTGGCCTCGGACGTCACGGCCGCGAGGCACTCCGAGTACCTGACCCCGGACGAGGAGGGGAACTGGTGGGAGCGGATGGTGGCGACGGTCAAGCTCGAGCGCCGCAACCCGATGGTGCAGATGCTCCTGCGCTCCACCGACATCATGCAGTCGATACTCGCCGACATCCAGGTGAGCCTGCACCCGCCCGACCTGCGCATCCGCATGGCCATGCCCCAGTACCGCATCGAGTCGTTCAGGGACCTCGACGACCTGGTGGCGATCGGCGAGGCGGCGGCGGAGGCGGCGATAAGGTCGCGCGGCGGCTGGGACAAGGTCGTGGCCTTCGGCGCCCGCGCCGAGCAGCTCCTCGAGGCCCGCGGCGCCGGTTGAGGTACGGGGCCGCCGGTTGACCGCCGGGGGCGCGACCCCCAGGCGCTCCCACGCGCGGGCGTGGGGGTGGCTGGCGCTGGGCCTGGCCATGGGCGTCCTGGTGGCCACGCAGGGCCTCACGTTCATGCGGGTGGAGGGCGGGAGCATGGCCCCCAGCTACCCTCCAGGCACGCTGGTGCTGGTACTTCGCCCGCCGCTGCACGCAGTCCTCTACCCGGGCCGCGGCTACCGCCAGGGCGACGTGGTCGTCGTGGCGCCGCCGGGCGGCGGCCTCTCGCTCAAGCGCGTGGCGGCCGTCGGCCCGGCGGCGGTGGCGCTGGACGGCGGGGACCTCCTGGTCGACGGGCAGGCCGTCCCGGCGCCCGCGCCCGAGGCGGACGGCGTGACCGACATGGCGCCCGTGGAGGTCGCCGCGGGCCAGGTGTTCGTCCTCGGCGACGACAGGCGGCCGCTGGCCTCCCGCGACTCCAGGCACTACGGGCCCCTGCCCTACGCGGCCGTGCGCGGGCGCGTCGTGACGGCGTGGAGTCCCTGAGCCTGGCTCAGCCGGCCAGGCGCCCGTCGAGGCCGAGCGCCGCGGCGTTCTCCTTCATGGCGTCGAGCACGAACTGCACGTGGTCCCACAGGTCCACGCCCAGCTCCTCGGCGCCGCGCCTGACGTCCTCCCGGTTCACTCCCCTGGCGAAGGCCTTGTCCTTGAACTTCTTCTTGATGCTGGAGAGCTCGAGGCCGGCGATGTCCTTGTCGGGACGCACCAGGACGGCGGCCGTGATGAGGCCCGTGATCTCGTCGCAGGCGTAGAGGACCTTGGCGAGCTGCGTCACCCGCGGCACGCCCGAGAAGTCGGCGTGGCCGAGGATGGCGTCCAGCACCTCCTGCGGGTAGCCCTTCTCCCTCAGGTGCGCCACGCCAACGAACGGGTGACCTTGCTGCTTGTCGTCGGCTATGGGGTGGCGCTCGTAGTCGAAGTCGTGCAGCAGCGCCGCCACCGACCACAGCTCCTCGTCTCCGCCCAGCTTGCGCGCGTAGGCCCTCACCGCCGTCTCCACGGCCAGCATGTGCTTGCGCAGGCTCTCGCCCTGCGTCCACTCCTCCATGAGGGCGAGCGCCTCTTCCCTGCTCACTGCCATGCCAGAAGTTACCCCGCCCAGGTGACGGCCTGGGCGTCCTGGGCGTGCGCCAGCAGGGCGTTCACGGGACGCGCGCGCACCCCGAACGCCAAGCGGCCCGACAGCTCCGGCACGAACTCGGCGCGGCAGGAGATGACGCCGTCGCCGGCGGCCTCGGCGGCCATGGGTACGACGCGCAGGCCCTTCTGCAGGTCGTCGCCGGCGCGGCTGTAGACGACCTCCACGGCCAGCTCCTCCGGCTCCCACCCGGGCGCCTGCACCGTCGCGGTCACCACGACGGGCCGGCCGGCGGTGGACACGTCGCCGCCCTCCAGCTGCGCCTCCACGGCCACGTCGCCCCACGTGCTCGCCACCCGCGCCCGCCAAGCGGCGAGGCTGGCGGCGGCGTCGCCGTGGCGCAGGCGCCCGTCGCGCTCGCTGGCCGGCAGGTAGAAGCGCGTGACGTACTCCTTGACCATGCGCCCGGCGTTGAAGCGCGGCGTCACGCTGGCGATGGCGGCGGCGCTGCGCTTGAGCCACTCGACGGGCAGGCCGGCGCTGTCGCGCTGGTAGTAGAGGGGCACGACCTCCTTCTCGAGGAGGGCGTAGAGCGAGTCGGCGTCGGCGGCGTCCCCGCGCTCGTCGTCGTGGTAGACGCGCCCGCCGCCCACGGCCCAGCCGTTGTCGCCCTCGAAGCCCTCGGGCCACCAGCCGTCGAGAACGGAGAGGTTGAGCACGCCGTTCATGGCCGCCTTCTGGCCGCTGGTGCCGGAGGCCTCGAGCGGCCGGCGCGGGTTGTTGAGCCACACGTCCACGCCGCGCGTGAGCGCGCGGCCGACGGCCATGTCGTAGTCCTCGACGAAGAGCACGCGGCCGGCGAAGCGCGGGTCCTTGGAGAGCCTGTGGATGTGCGCGATGAGCCCCTGGCCCTGCTGGTCGGCGGGGTGCGCCTTGCCTGCGAACACCAGCTGCACGGGCCGCTCCGGGTCGGAGAGGAGCCTGTGCAGCCTGTCGAGGTCGCGGAAGATCAGCGTCGCGCGCTTGTAGGCGGCGAAGCGGCGGGCGAACCCGATGGTCAGCGCCTCGGGGTCGAACAACGACTCCGATCCCTTGAGGGCTGCGGCGCTGGCCTCCTGCCGCAGGAGCTGCCTCGCCAGGCGGCGCCTGAGGAAGCGCAGGCTCTGGCGCTTGAGCGCCTGCCGCACCTCCCACAGCCTGGAGGGCCGCACGTCGCGGAACCGCTCCCACATCCGCTCGTCGTCGGCCCTGTCGAGCCAGCCCTCGCCGAGCACCTCGGTGGCCAGGTCCTGGACCGCCGGCGCCATCCACGTGCGCAGGTGCACGCCGTTGGTGACGTGCGTGATGGGCACCTCTTCGACGGGCACGCCCGGCCACAGGCTCGCCCAGATGCGCCGGCTCGTCTCGCCGTGCAGGGCGGCCACCCCGTTGCGCTCGGAGGAGAAGCGGAGCGCGAGGGCCGTCATGCTGAAGGTGTCGCCCCAGCCGTGGTCGGCCCTGGCCAGGTCCTCGAACTCCTTCGGGGAGAGCCCCAGCTCCTCCCAGAAGCCGTCGAAGCAGGCGCGGGCCAGGTCGAACGAGAAGGCGTCGTTGCCCGCCGCCACCGGCGTGTGCACGGTGAACACCGTGCTGGCCGCGACGATCTCGCGTGCCTCGGCGAACGTCCGGCCCGCGGCCACCAGCTCGCGGCAGCGCTCGAGGGCCATGAAGGCGCTGTGGCCCTCGTTCATGTGCCAGCTGGTCGGGGCGATGCCGACGGCCCGCAGCAAGCGCACGCCGCCGATGCCCAGCACCATCTCCTGGCCGATGCGGGTGCGCTGGTCGCCGCCGTAGAGGCGCGCGCACAGGCGGCGGGCCTCGTCGTCGTTGCCCGGCACGTCGGTGTCGAGGAGCAGGACCTCCACCAGGCCGACGCGGGCGCGCCAGGCCTGCGCGCGCACGTCCCGGCCGAAGACCCGCACGCTCACGAGGACGCGCTCGCCGCTGGCGTCGAGCACAGGCGTGAAGGGCGCGTCCTCGGGCGGCACCCTGACGTAGACGGCCTCCTGGCTGCCGTCGTCGGCGACGCGCTGGTGGAAGTAGCCCTCCGGGTAGTAGAGGCCCACGGCCGTAAGGGGCACGCCCAGGTCGGAGGCCGCCTTCGTGTGGTCGCCGGCCAGCACGCCCAGCCCGCCGGAGTAGAGGGAGACGGACTCGTGCCAGCCGTACTCCGCGCAGAAGTAGGCGAAGCGAGGCTCGGCGACCGCGCTGCCCGCGGCGGCGGAGCGGAACCAGGTGTCGCGCGTGCGGTAGGCGTCCCAACGCGCCACGAGGGCGTCGTAGAGGGCGAGGTACGCGGGGTCGGCGGCCGCCCGCTCCAGGCGGGCCTGGTCGACCTCCGTCAGGACGACGACTGGGTCGTGGTTCGAGCGCTCCCACGCCTCCTGGTGCAGCTCCCTGAAGAGCCTCCTGGCGTCCGGCTTCCACGTCCAGTAGAGGTCGTAGGCGAGCTCGGCGAGCCGGCCGATGCGCTCTGGCAGCCGGGGCTGGACGGTGAGGTGACCCAGGACCTTCATGGCGAGCCATCCTAACGCGGCGGGGTAGGCTTTCCCGGATGAGCGCGGCGACCACGTGCAGGACGAGGCGGCGCTGGCGCGCGCTGCTCGCCCTGTGCCTGCTCGCCGTCGTGAGCGGCTCCGCCGCCCAGACGCTGTCGCTCCATGGCACCGCCTGCGTCTCGGACGGCTCCGTCTGCCAGGGCCTCGGCTTCGGCGTGGCGTGGCGCGGCGTGCGGGTGGACGACGCGACGGTCGACCTGGAGCTCGGCACGGACGGCCTGGGCTTCGCGCTGACCGCCTCCCAGACGTTCGGCCCGCTCGGCAACCTGATCGTGGAGGCGGGCGGCGACCTGCGCCCCGGTCCGATCGGGCGGGCGCGGCTGGGCGCGCGCGGCGTGATCGCCAGCGTGGCCGCCCGCCTGGCCCTGGGCGTGGCCGGGGCCGACCACGAGCGCTTCGACCCCCTGGCTGTGGCTGGGGACGGCCCGCTGCTGGGCGGAAGGCGGTACTCGCTGGAGGCCGGAGGCACGTTCAGGCTCAGCCGCCAGGCGATCCTCGACGTCTCCCCCGCCCTGCACCTCACAGCCGACGGCGTGGCGGCGACGGGCGGCGCGGTCCTCAGGCTGGTGCGGGCCCTCGGTGAGAACGAGCTGCAGGCGCGTCTCGGCTTCGCGCTGCTGCCCGCGGCGGGCGACCACGCCGCCCTGGGCGCGACGCTGGTGCTGCCGCGCGGCCGGGCGCCGGACTGGGAGTTCGCGGCCTGGCTCGGCTACGGTGAGAGGGGCTTCCTGCCCGGCGGCGCGTTCAGCCTGGCCGAGTCGCTGGGCGGCGGCGGCCGGGTGGAGGCCGCCGGGTCCTTCGAACCGTACCGCCGCGACGTGCGTCCGCTGCGGGCCACCGCGGCCGTGGAGCTGCCTGTCGCTGGCGCGACGGCGCGCCTGGAGCTCGCCGGCGGCGCCCTGCACCCCGTGGCCGCGGACGCCCTGGCGTTCCGCCTCGGCGTCACCTGGCCGTTCCCTCCCTGACGTCGAACCGGTCCTCGGCCCCTACGCGACGAACGCGGCGCCTCAGCGCGGCGGCTCGTACGGGAGGAGGTCGCCCGTGTTGAGGTCGAGCCTGTAGACGCCCGCGTCCGGCACCGCGCGCAGGTAGCGCCGGGTCTCGCCGCCGCGGACCAGCTCGAACTCGCGCAGCCCCGGCTGTATGCCGGCGGCGTGGCCGCCGGGCTGCAGGCGGCCGTCCACGTAGACGATCACCTCGCGGCGCTCGTCCCAGAACACGACCAGCGGGGCCACGGGCTTGAGGGTCGCCTCCACGCGCGTGACCCGGTAGTTGCGCACGTTGGCGTACACGGTCTCCGGCAGGAAGCCGTCGCGCTCGAGCGTCACCGTGTGGATGCCGGGCAGCGCCGGCACGGTGGCGGGCGTGCGGCCGGCGTCGGTGCCGTCTATCGACACCCGGGCCGAGGGGTAGCTGGTCACCTGCACGCTGCCGCCGGAGATGGCCGTGAGGATCACGTGCAGGAAGCTGGTGTCCCCGCTCCTCAGCTCCACCATGCGCACGTCGGGCAGGAAGCCCTCCTTGCGCAGCTCCACCTGGTAGCGGCCGGGCCGCAGCATCGCCACGTCCAGCTGGCCGGTGTGCCCTATGGCCACCCCGTCGACGAAGACCTGGGCGTCGCCCGGCTCGCTCGACACGAAGAGGCCGGCGTCGCCCTGCGGCAGCTCCAGCGCCGCCGTCGTGAACTCGGCCACCATCGCCGCCAGGTCGGCGGCGGCGCGCGCCGGCGCGGCCGGGTCGAGCACAGCGGTCATGACGTCGGTGGCGCGCTTCACCTGCGAGTCGACCACGACGAGGTTGACCGTGTAGTCCTGGACGCTGGCGTCGTTGACCCGCGCCACCTCGCCGCTGACGGCGTAGCGCGACGCGTCAATCTCGGCGATCAGCATCGTGAGCTCGGGGTCCAGGCTGCCGGCGATGCCGCGCGTTATGCGCTCCCCGGTGCGCACCTCGAGGCCGGTCGCGGCGCCCACGGCGGACCGGAACGCGGCCATGAAGGCGGTGAGGACGGCTTCGTCCACGTCGCCGCGCGTGCCGAAGGTCGGCACCGAGACCTGCGCTTGGACTGTGGATGAGAGCAGGGCCACCACCGCCAGCGCCGCGCGCAGCAGCCCGGCGTGGCGTCTCTGCGCAGGCGGGCCCATCGCGGCCAGTATATCTACACCCCGCGGGCTGCCTCGGCCGGCGTCACCAGGGTGCTGGTATCCTCAGCGCACATGCGTTACCTCGTCCTGAGCGACGTCCATGCGAACCTGCCAGCTCTCGACGCGGTGCTCCTGCACGCCAAACAGCGCGGCTACGACGACGTCGTCTTCTTGGGCGACGCGGTCGGCTACTACCCGCACGCCGAGGACGCGGTGCAGCGTCTCGCCGAGCTGTCGCCCAAGGTGCGCATCATGGGCAACCACGACGCCGCCCTACTCGAGATGGTCGACGGCGGGCGCGGCCACGGCGACGCCAGCGTCGTCTTCGAGGTGCTGGAGAAGCACGCCGAGCAGCTCTCGCCGGCCAGCATCGACTTCCTGCGGACGTTCAAGGCCAAGCACGTCGACCACACGTGGGAGGCGGCCCACGGGGCGCTGACGCGCCAGTGGGAGTACCTGGCGACGCTCTCCAGCGCCCAGGCCAACCTCCCCCTGATGAGCACGCGACTGCTGTTCGTCGGCCACACGCACCATCCCCGCGTCTACGCGCAGGCCAAGAACGGCTCGCAGGAGCTGTGGCGCACGGTGACGTTCCGCGAGGAGCGCTCCAGCTACCGGGTGCCGCCGCTGGCGCGGGTGATAGCCAACCCGGGGGCGGTAGGCCAGCCGCGCGACCAGGTGCCGCTGGCGGCCTACGCTCTGTTCGACGTGCCCACGATGACCATCGACTTCCACCGCGTCGAGTTCGACGTCATGGCCGTGCAGGCGGCCGTGCGCGCGGCGGGCTACCCGGAGGTCCTGGCCGCGCGGCTGGCGCTGGGGCGATGACCGCGGCCGGCCCGACCCTCGACGCCTGGGGCCAGGAGGCGGTGGTGCGCCGCCTCGAGGAGGGTCTGAGGAGCGGCACCGCGCAGCGGACGCTGCTCTTCTCCGGCCCCGAGGGGGTGGGCCGACGGCGCGCCGCGGCCTGGCTCTGCGCCTACCTGAACTGCCTGGCCCCCGAGCAGGCGCGACCCTGCGGGGCGTGCGCCTCCTGCGTCGCCGTGGCCGCCGGGCGCTCGCTCGACTACAAGGAGGTCGCCCCGGCCGGCACCTCCAAGTCCGGCAGGGCGAAGCTGCGGGCCGAGATCTCGATAGACCAGCTGGTGCCGCGCGACCAGCCAGGAGCCGACCCGGACCCGCTGGGCCCGTGGCTGGCGGCGCGGCCGCACGGCCGCTACCGTGTGGGCGTCATCGACGACGCGCACGCCATGAACGTCCACGCCGCCAACGCCTTCCTCAAGACCCTCGAGGAGCCGCCGGCTCACGCCTTCGTCGTGCTCGTGGCCCCGGGTCCCGAGGCGCTCCTGCCCACCGTGGCCTCGCGGGCTCTGAACCTGCGCTTCGGCGCCGTCCCCGTCGCCGACGCGGAGATGGCCGACTACCCCGGAGCGCGCCTGGGCCAGCCCGGCCTCGTGGAGCGCGCCAAGGAGAACCGGGCCGCGACGGCCGAGGCCCGCGCCGCCGCCGAGGAGTTCCTCGCCAGCGTGGAGGGCGACATGCTGCACGCCCTGGAGGGCGCCGAGGACCTGGCCAAGGCCGTCTCCGCCGCCCACGACGCCGGCGCCGAGCCGGGGCCGACGGGCTGGCTCCGCGAGCTGTTGAGGGAGCTGCCGCCCGGCGACTACGCCGCCGCGCTGGAGCTGCTCGACGAGTACGAGGGGGCGCTGGCCGCCTACGCCAACGCCTCGCTGGCCAGCGCCACGTTGGCGCTGCGCCTCAGGGCGCTCCTGCGGGCGAGCCGCGCCGGGGCGTCGGTGCGCAGCCTGGCAGGCTAGCGAACCGCCGGCCGGGGCTCAGCGGGGCCGCGACACCTCGGCGGCCGGGTACTCGTGCATCGTGCCCTCCTCGGTCTTGAGCTCGACCGTCCCCTGGAGGGGGTTCAGCTTCACGACGCGGCCGCAGGTGCCGCTGCCCTCGTGACAGGCGCGGCTGCCCTTGCGGGGCATGCCCTTGAGGAGCTCGCGGTACATGTCGTGCTCGTACTGCAGGCAGCACATCAGGCGTCCGCAGGGGCCCGAGATCTTCTCCGGGTTCAGGGGCAGCTGCTGGTCGCGGGCCATGCGGATGCTCACGGAGCTGAAGCTCTGCAGCCACGTCGAGCTACACGAGCCGTCGCCGCACACGCCCAGCGTGCCCAGCATCCGCGCCTGGTCGCGCGGGCCGACGTTCACGAACTCCACGCGAGCGGAGGTGCGCGGCGTGAGCTCCTGGGCCAGCACCCTCAGGGGCGGCTGGCCCTCGCTGGAGTAGCTGACGACGAGCAGCGACTCGTCGATGGTGAACTCGAGGGCCACGACCTTGAGGTCGGCGTTCACCTGCCTGGCGCGCGCCTTGAGGAGCCATTTGAGGCCCTCGGCCTTGGACTTCAGCTCCTCGTAGCGCTCGATGTCGTCGGGCTGCGCCTCGCGGACGTAGTGGCCCGAGGGGCGCTCCACCTCGCGCACCTCGGTGCGCACCTTGGCGATCTCGAGACCGCGCCGCGTGGACACGACGCACGTGGCGCCGACGGGCGGCGGCGAGGGCGGGGCTTCCACGTAGTGGACCTTGGGCCCGTTGTCGAAGCGGACCCCAATGCACTCGGGCATGCGGCGATACTACCCGAGGCGGCCCCTCAGCCAGTGGGGCCGAAGAGGCACACGGCCGCCACGGGCGCGAAGGTGCGGCGGTGGTGCGGGCAGGGGCCGAGCTGCCGCAGAGCCCGCAGGTGCTCCGGCACGCCGTAGCCGGCGTGGCGCGCGAAGCCGTAGCCGGGGTACTCGTCCTCCAGCCGCTCCAGGTACGTGTCGCGCTCGTGCTTGGCCAGCACGCTGGCGGCCGCCACCTGGTAGCTGGTGGCGTCGGCGCGGGGCGCGGCCAGCTCTGGCTTGCCGGTGGCGAGCTCCAGGTAGTCGGTGACGAGGCCGTCGACCTGGGCGCCGAGCTCTGCGACCGCCCTCCTGGCCGCCACCTTGGTCGCGCCCAGCACGTTCAGCGCGTCCACCTCCGCGGCGGTGGCGAAGGCCACGGCGTAGGCGATGGCCTCGCTCCGCAGCCGCGCCGCCAGGAAGGCCCGCTCCTCGCGCGTGAGCGTCTTCGAGTCCCTGTACGGGTAGTCGCGCCCCGGCTGCAGCAGCACCGCCGCCGCCGCGACGGGGCCCGCCAGGGCGCCGCGGCCGGCCTCGTCGACGCCAGCCACCGCCACCAGGCCGCGCCCCCAGAGGGCGCGCTCCAGCGCCCAGCCGGGAGCCTCCACCTCTAGGGGTTCCCGACCACGGCGCCCTCGAGGGCCTCGTTGGGCACCAGGTCCGGCAGCGTGAAGTAGAAGGTGCTGCCGCGGCCGACCTTGGACTCCACCCAGATGCGCCCGCCGTGCTTCTCGACGGCGAGCTTGCAGAAGGTGAGGCCCATCCCCGTGTCGTACCTGTCGTGCACCGTGTGCCTGGACTGCTCGAAGGCGTTGAAGATGCGCTTCTGGTCGGCCTCGGGTATGCCTTCGCCGTCGTCGCGGACGCTCAGGACGAAGCCGTCGTCCTGCCGCCAGGCCCTGAAGTCGATGTAGCCGCCGCGGCGCGTGTGCTTTATGGCGTTGGCCATCAGGTTCGCCAGCACGCGCCTGAGCAGCTTGGGGTCGCCGTAGACGCGCTCGGCCTCGGGCCGCACGAGGAAGCCGAAGTTGCGGTCCTTGGGGCCGCCGGCCACGTCTCCGAGCGCCTGCTTCGCCAGCTCGGTCAGGCTGGGGATCACCGCCGGCTGGTACGGCATGTGCCCTTCCTTCATGCGCCTGACGTCGAGGATGTTCGCCGCCAGGTTGAGGAGGTGCTGCGACTCGCTGCGGGCGAGGCTCAGGAGCTCCTCGACGCCGTGGTCGTCGCCGCCGCGCATCATCTCCAGGCTGTGGTCGAGGAGGCCCATGACGCTCGATATGGGGCTCTTGAGGTCGTGCACGAGCATGTGGATGAGGTCGTCCTTCATCCGCTCGCTCTCCTTGAGGGCCTGCTCGAAGCGCCGCGCCCTGTCGAGCGCCTCGCGCAGGTCGCGCTCGGCGCGGCGCCGGGAGAGGAGCTGCTCCACGTAGGCGCGCACGACGTCCGGCTTGGTGGGCAGGGTCACGTAGGCGTCGGCGCCAGTGCTGACGACCTTCGCCTCCAGCTCGGCGTCGCGCGGCCCCAGGTAGACGATGGGCGCGTGCGGCAGGTGCTGGCGGCTCCTCAGGAGCTGGACGAGGTCGAGGCCCTCCGGCATGCGCAGGGCCAGCGCGTGCTCCAGCACCACGGCCTCCGGCACGCCTAGCGGCCCCGTCTCGCCCGTCTGGGTCTGCGTGCCAGGCGAGCGAGTGACGTAGAGCAACCGCTCGACGTCGTCTATGACCCGCCCCTCGGCGCTCAGGCCGGCCAGGGCCCGGCTCAGCTCACGGCCCCGCTCCTGGCTCGCAGAAGCGATGAGCACGTATGAGGCTGAAGCGGCCATCGAAGGGCATAGTACCAACCGGGGGCTGATAGCATCCGGGCGTGTCAGAGGCGCTCGGGTCGCACCTCGGGCAGCCCTGGTGGCTGCTGGGCCTGGCCCTGTGCGCGCTGCCGCTGCTCCGCCCCCCGCGCGACGTCGGCTCGTACCTGAGGGCGCTGGCCATCGCGCTGGCGGTTCTGGCGCTGGCCGCGCCTACGGTGCCGGGCGGACGGACCTCCGTGGCGGTGGTAGTAGACGTCTCAGACAGCGTCGGCGACGCCGCCCTCAGGCGCGCCGCCGAGCTCGTGGCCGGCCTGGCCGAGCCCGCCGACCTGGTCCTCGCCGGCGCCGAGGCCGTCCACGTCCCCACCCTGCCTGCCGCCGTGCCCGGCTTCGTGACCACCTCGGCCACCGACCTGGCGCGCGCCCTGCAGGTGGCCGCCGCCGGCGGAGCCGGCCGGGTGCTGCTCGTCTCCGACGGCGTCACGCCCTCGGGACCCCTGCTCTCCTCCCTCCCGCCGGTACCCGTCGACGTGGCTCACGTCCCTAGCCGCCCTGGCACCGGGCTGGCCGAGCTGATACTGCCCACGCAGGCGGCTCCCGGCCAGACCGTCGAGGCCGTGGCGGTAGTGCGCTCCGACGTTGCGGCCACGGTGCGCGTCTCGGCCGTGGCCGGCGGCGTCGCGCTGCCGACGCGCGAGGTCGAGGTCGGCCCCGGGCACACGGCCGTGCAGTTCACCTTCACCGCGGGCGAGGGCAACGCCACCTCAGTGTCGGTGCACATCGAGGCCGACCAGCCCGCCGGGGCGACGACGCTCACCCGTGAGCTGACGCTGCGCGCGCGCCCGCCGGTGCTCGTCGTGGACGACCCGGCGATGGCGGCGCTGCTGCGCACGCAGGGCCTCGACGTCGTGGAGGGCACGCCGGCCGACGTCACCTCGCCGCTGGCCTACAGCGCCGTGGTGCTGCGGGCCGGGGCGATGGCGTTCACCCCGGGCCAGCTCGACCTGCTCGCCAGCTTCGTGCAGGCGGGCGGCGGCCTCCTCATGACGGGCGGCCCCGAGAGCTTCGGCTTCGGCGGCTGGTACAGGACGCCCGTCGAGGACGTCCTGCCCGTGACCACCGACCTGCGGACGGAGGTCACGCTGCCCCTCGTGGCCCTGGTCATGGTCATAGACAGGTCGCAGTCCATGGCCACCGGCTCGCCCTCGAAGATCGAGCTGGCCAAGGAGGGGGCCATGCAGGTCGTCGAGCTGGCCTACGAGGAGGACCTTCTGGGTCTCATCGCCTTCTCGGACGAGGCCAGCACGCGTTGGGTGTTCGAGCTGAGACCCGCCACGGAGCGCGGCAAGCGCGAGATGCTGCAGGGCATCCTCGGACTGGGGACAGGTGGCGGCACCGTGCTCGGCCCGGCCTACGAGATGGCCATAGAGGCCCTGGCGGACACCCAGGCGGCGGTGAAGCACGTGATCGTGCTCTCGGACGGCCGGCTCTACGACGGCAGCGGGCCCTTCGGCACCCCGCAGGAGGTGCCCGACTTCGCGGCCATGGCCGCCGACGCCCTGGCCGCTGGCATCACGACCTCGACGATAGCCATCGGCGCCGAGGCCGACTTCGACCGCCTCGCCGCCATCGCCGCGGCGGGCGGCGGGCGCTACTACGCCGCACTGGACGTGGGCACGCTGCCGCGCATCTTCAGCAACGAGGCGCTGACCGCCACGCGGGCCCTTCTGGTGGACGAGCCGACGGTGCCGCGCGGCCGGCCCAACCAGCTCTACGACTTCCCGGCGGCCTTGCCGCCCGTGGACGCCTACGTGGCCACCAGCCTGCGGCCCGACGCCCAGGAGCTGCTGGCCGGCCGCGAGGGCGAGCCGATCCTGGCGGTGCGCCGGGCCGGGCTGGGACGCACGGCGGCGCTCACGACCGACCTCAACGGCTGGGCCGGCTCCCTGGCGGCGTGGCCGGACCTGCCAGGGGCGCTGGGGACGCTGGGGCGCTGGCTGCAGGCCGTGCCGCCCGGCTACGACGCCACGGCCAGGCGCGACGGCAACGAGCTCGAGGTGGTCGTGGACGCGGTGCGCGGTGGCGAGTACGTCAACGGCGAGCGCCTGGTGGCGCGCTACGGCGGCCTCTCCGTGGAGCTCGACCAGGTAGGGCCCGGCCGCTACCTGGGCCGCCTCCCCTACACGCCGGGCGGGGGCCAGGACGTGGTGGTGTCGCGCGGCTCGGAGCTGGTGGCGCGGGCCCCGGTCGCGGGACCGGACCCCGAGTTCGCCGAGCAGGACGGCGCCGCTCTGCTGGAGGCCGTGGCGCGGCGCACCGGCGGGACGGTCGTCACGGGCGCGTCTTACGCGCCCGACCTGGGCGGCGCCGGCCGCTCCCTCTGGCAGCCGCTGTTGGTGGCAGCGTTGGCGGTCTTCCTGGCCGAGCTCGCCTGGCGGCGCCTGGCGCCGCTGCGGGAGGCCGTGCCGGCCAGCGTCGGCCGGGTCAGTCGCCCTCTTGGTCTTCGGACGACGACGGCTCGTCCACGTCGACCTTCATGACCTCGCGCAGCACCGAGGTGGCGTAGGAGCCCTTCGGCAGCGTGAACTCGAGCCTCAGGGCGCCGCCGAGGTCGGTGACCGCCGGCTCCGAGACCACGATGCGCGTCAGCCGCCTGTCGCCCCGGCGCGACGTGAAGTCGGTCCACTTGAGGCCCAGCCGCTCCATGGCCGCCGACTCGATCTCGCCGGCGCGCGTGGGAGAGACCTTGACCTTGCGGCCGTAGAGCGGCACCGTGGCGCTGATCTCCAGGCGCGCGGCGCGCGGCGCCTCCGCCGCGGCGTCCTCCACGAGGAACGTGCCGCCCGTGTCGTGCTTCCTGGCCCAGTCGCCCTCGACCACCGACTCGTAGAGGCCGGCGGCCACGCGGTCGGCGAGCACCTCGTTGAAGAGCAGGGACTGCAGTGCTGACACGAAGAAGCGCCGCAGCCTGTGCCCGCCGGGGACGTTCTCGCCCCGCAGCACACGCCAGCCGTCGTAGGCGTTGGTGCCGAAGCGGCCGAAGCGCTGTGGCCCGAACCAGTTGGGCGCGCCGCGCCGCGCCAGCTCCGAGAGCGCCGCCTCGGCGGCCGCCATGGCCCCGTCGCCCACGCCCCTCACCGTCACGACGAAGCGGTTGCCGCGCAGGTGTCCCAGGCCCAGCTTGTTGCGGTGGTACGAGCGCTCGAGGACCCGCGCCCCCGGTAACGCCTCGAGGGCCGCGACGGCCTCCTCGTGGCGCTTGGGCAGGCTCAGCCACTGCGTGGTGAGCGCGTGCTTGTCCTTGAGGCCCGCCGCCCCCACCGACGACTCCTCCACGCCCGCGCCCACCAGAGCCATCACCAGGTCACGCGTGGTGAGGCCGCGCTTCTCGACGCGCAGGTAGAGGTGGGAGCCCTCGCCCTCCGGCAGGTAGAGCGGCAGCTCCTCGACGATGAAGTCCTCGGGCTCGGCCCTGATGGACCCGCCGACGCCGGGCACGCCCGCCGTCACGAACGGCAGGCGCGACCAGGTGAAGGTGAGGAGCTCGCGCCGCGAGGCGGCTTCGTCGGAGGTCAAGCGCGCTGGCGGCGCCCGCGCTGCTGCTGCCGCTTGCGCATCCGCTCGAGCATGAGGGCGCGGGCGAGGTCGAAGCGCTCGGTGAGCGTCGGCGCGTCGAGCAGCGGCTGCTTGTTCACCGCCGGCACGCGGATGTTCGCGCACACGAACGAGGCCTGGTACAGCGGGTCGTCGGGCAGGTGCGTGTCGATGTCGGTGTCGCCCTTGTACATGGCGCCCGCGTAGGCCCTGAACGTGTCGATGGCGTCCCAGGCGGCCACGGCCTCGGCGTTGGGGTCGCCGCGCACCACGGGGGCGGGGCGGTACTCGGCGAAGTGCAGTGGCCGCGTCTCGCCGGCGCCGTCGGGCACCTCCTCGGTGCGCGACACCCTGACCTCGCAGCGCTCCTGGCCGTGGAGCACCAGCTCGTAGCCCTCGTCCGTCTCCTCGACGGAGAGGAGATGGGCGAGCGTGCCGTACCTCTCGAGGTGCTCAGGGGTATCGCGGATCGGCGCGGAGGGAGGGGCCAAGACGGTTATGAGGCGCTTGGGCTCGCTCTCCTGGGCCAGCGCCAGGCGCACGAGCCGCTTGTACCGCTCCTCCGTGGCCGTCACCGGCACCGTCATGCCGGGGAAGACGACGACGTCGAGCGGCAGGACGGGGAGCACTTCCCCGTCCTGGCGGCCGCGGCTCTGCTCGGGGATCCTGGCCATGCCCTACGGTACCAAGCCGGGCCTCGGGCGGCTGGCGCCCCCAACACCCAGGCCTTCAGCGTCGGTCCAGCGAGGGGCCGTCAGCGCCAGGCCAGGCCCAGGACGGTGGCCGCCAGCACCAGCGGGCCGAGGACCATGTTCACGTTGAAGACGTCGAGCGCCCTGGCGTCCCTGTAGCGCCGCAGGGCCCTCACCTGCTGCGCCAGGAAGACCCCCACCAGCGCCACGCCCACGACGAACGCGTAGCCGAGAGGCGGGTACGGCCAGCCGGGGTCGAACCGTGTGGCCAGCCCCACGCCGAGCAGGGCCAGCCAGGCGACCGCGTAGAGGGCGGTCACGATGGACATGGCCCCCTCCACGCCGAAGCGGGCGGGCACGCTGTGCACGCCGTGCTCCCTGTCGAAGCCGAGGTCGAGGAGCGCGTAGATGACGTCGAAGCCGGCCACCCAGGCGGCCACCGCGACCCACAGCAGGACGGCCACGGGCGCGAAGGAGCCGGTGACGGCTATGTACCCGCCGGCGGCGGCGGCGCCTATGGTGGTGCCGAGCCAGAGATGGCAGGCCCAGGTGAAGCGCTTGGTGTACGGGTAGACGATCAGGAACGCGAGCGCCACGGGCAGGAGCGCCAGGGTGAGTCGGTTCAGCGCGGACCCGGCGTAGACCAGCGCCGCGACGCCGCCCAGCGCCACGGCCACGCCGTCCCAGCGCGTGAGCTTCCCGCTGGGTATCTCCCGGCCCGCCGTGCGGGGGTTCATGGCGTCGATGCGCGCGTCTACGACGCGGTTGACGGCCATGGCCGCCGTCCTGGCGCCGACCATGGCGAGGGACACGAGCAGGAAGGTCCGCCAGCCCGGCCAGCCGTCGGCGGCCAGCAGCATGCCCACGTAGGCGTAGGGCAGCGCGAAGAGCGAGTGCTCGATCTTGATCAGCGAGAGGTACGCGCGTAGGTCGCGCCGCACGCCCGCCTCAGCCGTCACGGGTCCCGCCATCAGTGCTGCTTGGCAGCCTCCTTGACGGCGTGCGTCGAGAAGCCGAACGCCGGCAGGTAGCTGCCCTCGGGGCCGCGCAGGACCGTGGTGTACAGCTGGGACAGGTCGGCGCCGCCGACGGCCACGGGCATCCGCAGCTCGCGCTCCAGGTCCTCGACGGTCCTGTCGTCGAGGAGCGTCCTGGTTCCGTACTTGAGCATGTTCGGGGAGATGAGCAGCAGGTCGGCCTCGCCTGGGGCCACGCCCATGAGCACGTCGCGCCCAGCCAGCAGGCCGGCCACGGTGGTGACCTCGCCGAAGGTGCGGTTCCTCAGGGCGCGCACCTCGACCTCGAGGCCCTCGACGGCGCGCAGGGGGGCAACGGCCCGCTCGAGCACGGGCGCGAACAGGCGCCCCGTCACCATGAGCACCCTGCGGCGGCTGGGCAGCGCGGCCGGCAGCTCGGGCAGCGCGGCCTCCAGGAAGTCCCTCACCATGCCGACGCCGTTCTCGAGCATCGGGAAGCCCTCGTACTCGTCGGCGGCGGGCAGCTCGCGACCGGCCACGAGGTAGAGCTCGTCGGAGGCGAACACGAAGCGCGTCCCCCTCTCCTCGAGCATCCTCCGCTGCCAGCGGCCCACCCTGTCGAGGACGTCGGCGGCGCCGGCGGCGTCGTAGGTCTCCACGTGCGCCAGGTGCCCCCTGTGCTCCGTCAAGCCCACGGGCACCACGGCCACGGAGAGCACGTTGTCGCGGGAGGTCAGGTACGCCAGCGTGGCGTCGAGCTCGTCGCCGTCGTTGCGTCCCGGCACCAGGACGATCTGCGTGTAGAAGTCGATGGGCGCGAGCCGCTCGAACATCCGCCTGATGCTGGTGGCCTCGGGGTTCGGCGTCTTGGTGGGCCACCACTTCATGAGGTCGGCGCGGTTCTCCTCGTTGGCCGTGTGCACCGAGACGTACAGGGGCGAGAGGTTCTCGTCGAGGATGCGCGCGATGTCGCCCTCGGTCAGGTTGGTGAGGGTCACGAACGACCCGTAGAGGAAGCTCGTCCGGTAGTCGTCGTCCATGATGTACAGGCTCTTGCGCATGCCCTTGGGCATCTGGTGCACGTAGCAGAAGTCGCAGTGGTTGGCGCACAGCCTGATGCCGTCGAAGATGACCTCGTCGAACTCGAGGCCCGGTTCCTCCCACTCGACGTCGAAGGAGACCTCTTCACCGGTCGCGGGGTCGCGGACCAGCAGCGTCGCGACGCCCTTGGCCAGCTCGCGCCTGTAGGCGAGCACGTCGGGTATGGGCTGGCCGTTGACGGTCAGCAGCTCCCACCCCTCGCGCACCCCCGCGTCCGCCGCGGGCGACTCGGGCTCCACCGCGCTCACGCGCGCCGGGGTCACCCGGGGCGGTAGCGGGTTGGCGCGGCTGACGACGACCTTGGGCACGGCCGGCCAGTGTAGCAGACGGTCCGGGAACCACCGTCTCCTGGGTGAGCCGGGGGCGCGGGCACCGAGGCCCGGAGGAAGGTGCCGCGCTCCTGGCGCGACGCAGTCCTTAGCTAGACCGGTCTATCTAACCTAGATCGTGTCGTCGACGGCCTCGCGGCGGTGGACGGCGAAGCGCTCGCCCTTGACCACGAAGCCGTGCACGGGCGCGTCGGACTCGAACGACACGGCCGCGCCGGGCACCACCCACGGCTCCAGGGGCCCCGAGACGGCCACGACCAGCGGCGCGCCGGCGTCCACGACGACCAGCTGACCCTCGCGCTCCACGACCTTGCCGGAGGCGGCCAGGCGGCTCACGCCCAACGGCTCGAGCCGCGGCTCGAGGGTCTCGGCGGGGACCAAGGCGGCCGCCGTCGGGTTGACGATCAGCTTGGCTGGGCCCGGACGGGCGAGGTACGGGCCGGTGCGCTCGAAGACCTGGATCACGGCGCCGCCGACGCGGCACTCGAAGAGGGGGACGCCCTCTGGCCTCGCGAACAGCTCGGCGTCGGCGGCGTGCCCGCGCCAACGCGCGACGAAGGCCTCGGGCGACTCCTCGATGCCTTCCAGCCAACTCGCGCCAGGTCCCTCCAGGAGGCTCCCCTGCTCGAACGCCACGCAGCGAGTCTACCGCGTCAGGGACGCCGTGCTAGACTTGCGTCCGTGACTCGACCGTCACTCGAAGGCGACTATGACACCCCCGCCCGCCACGCGCCGGCCGGGGGTTTCTCGTCTATGGAGGCTGGATGCTGAAGAGACTGAGCGACGTGCAGGCGCTGGACCTGCAGATCGACGCCCTCGAGGGCGAGCGCGGGCAAGTGCCGCAGGAGCTCACCGACCTCGTCGCCCGCGTGGCGGACCTCGAGTCGCGTCTGGAGCGCAAGGCGCAGGAGGTGGCCGACCTCAGGCGGCGCGTGAACGCCAGCGAGCTGGAGCTCAAGACGCTGTCGGAGCGCCGGAAGGGTGCGGCCGACTCGGCCATGCGCGCGGCCAGCGCCAAGGAAGCCGCTCAGTTCCAGAACCAGGAGCTGCAGTTCGCTACCCGTGTCCAGGAGCTCGAGGAGGACACGATGCCGCTGCTCGAGCAGCTGGAGCGCGTGACGGCCGAGCACGACGAGCTCAAGGCGGAGCTCGACGGTCTGCTGCCGACCCTGGAGGAGATGAAGCGTCAGGAGGAGGAGCGCGTGGCGCTGGTGGACGCCCGCATCGCGGAGACGCGTGCGCAGCGCGACCAACTGGCCGCCGACGTGGAGAAGAGCCTCCTCAAGCAGTACGACCAGGTGCGCAGCGCCCGCCGCGGCCTGGCGCTGGTGCCGGTCGCCAACAACAAGAGCTGCGGCGGCTGCCGCGTGCAGCTGCCCATCCACGTCGTGCAGAAGGTGAAGCGCGGCGAGGGCGTCACGCGCTGCCCCAGCTGCGGGCGCATCCTCTGGTCCGGCGACTGACGCCAGGGCGACCCACCACGACCTGAAGGAGAGCGGCGCCCTCACGGGCGCCGCTCACGTTCTCTAGGCCCTCGCCCCGCTCAGCGCAGCATCGACAGCGGGTCCACGGCCCTGCCGGCCTCGTAGAGCTCGAAGTGCAGGTGCGGGCCGGTGGAGATGCCGGTGGAGCCCACGTAGCCGATGACCTGTCCCTGCTTCACGTACTGTCCGACCGAGACGGCGATCGAGCTGAAGTGGCCGTACCAGGTCTCGTCGTTGCCGGCGTGCCTGACCCTGACCAGGTTGCCGTAGCCCTGGGTGGACCAACCGGCGAAGGTGACGGTCCCAGAGCGCGCGGCGATGACCGGGGTGCCCCACGGGGCCGCCACGTCTATGCCGCGGTGGAAGCTCGAGGTGCCCATGCCCAGGTTGCGGGGGCCGAAGTACGAGGTGAGGCGGCCGTGGAGCGGCCACACGTAGCGGTTCTCCTCCTCGCGCACCTTCTCCAGCCGGGCCATGGCCTCGGTGGGACGCACGCCGGGGAGGAACAGCAGCATGCCGGGCGCGATGTCGAACGGCGAGCGGAGCTGGTTGGCGCGCACGAGCGCCTCCGGCTCCACGCCGTGGCGCTCGACGACGTCGAGGAGGGACTCCCCAGGCTGCAGGGTGACGACGAGGCCCAGCGCCGGGGGCACGAGCAGCTCGATGCCGGCGGGGAGCCGGTCGAGCGAGGAGATGTCGGGGTTGGCACCCACCAGGGCCTCGACGCTCACGCCGTGCGAAGCGGCGACGGTGCTGAGCGTCTCGCCCGGCCCGAGCACGTGCCAGCGGAAGCCGGGGGGCGGAGCGGCCGTGGCCTCCGCGGGACCACCGACCGCGGCCACGTACGGCACCTTGATGACCTGGCCGGGGTGGATGGTGACGCTCGAGAGGCCGTTGAAGACCATCACGTCGTCGACCGAGACACGGTAGCGGTCGGCGATGAGGCCCAACGTGTCGCCCGGCACCACGGTGCGGAGGGCGTACGCTTCGGCTGCGGCGAAGGGAGACGCGACTCCCACGGCACAGAGCACGGACAAGGCGGTACGCTTCAAGTTCAAGGCGCTGTTCTCCGGATGCCGCAGGCTGCGACAGGCAACCCTAACCCTCATCGCATGAGAGCGTCATGAGGTTCTTCATGGACTGAGCGGTATACCCCGGCCTGGCCGGCACGAGGCTCTCTCATCAACGCTCGGCCCGCGCCGCCACGGCCTGGCGCAGGTAGGCGACGACCTCGTCGGTGCTGGCCCCGGGACCGAACACGCGGCCGACGCCGAGGCGCTCCAGTTCGGGCACGTCCTTGTCCGGCACGATGCCCCCGCCGAAGACGAGGACGTCGTCCGCCCCGCGCTGCCTGAGCCCCTCCACGACCTGCTGGAAGTAGTGCATGTGCGCGCCGGAAAGCACCGAGAGGCCCACGGCGTCGACGTCCTCCTGGACGGCGGCGGACACGATCATCTCGGCGGTCTGGCGCAGACCGGTGTACACGACCTCCATGCCGGCGTCGCGCAGCGCCCGCGCCACCACCTTGGCGCCGCGGTCGTGGCCGTCGAGGCCCGGCTTCGCTATCAGCACCCTGATCCTGCGGTCCACTTGCCCTCCCGAGCGCGCCCCGAAGTGGCGCCGTTGTTCAGATGAGCACGGGCTCCTGGTAGACGCCGAACACCTGGCGCAGCACGTCCATCTGCTCGCCGAGCGTGCAGTAGGCGTGGGCGCAGGCCATGAAGGCCGGCATCGTGTTGCGGCCCTCCCTGGCGGCCGCCTCCAGCTCCGCGAGGGCGGCGCGGGCCTTGGCCTCGTCGCGGTCGCGGCGCACGCGCGCGAGCCGCTCCTTCTGCACCTCGACGACCGAGGGGTCCACCAGCTGGATCGGCACCTCGGGGAAGTCCTGCACGTAGTCGTTCACGCCCACGACGATCCGCCGGCGCTCGTCGACCTCGCGCTGGAACCGCCAGCTGGCGTCGCCGATCTCGCGCGCGAAGAAGCCCTCCTCGATGGCCGCCTCGACGCCGCCCAGCTCGTCTATGCGCCTGAAGTACTCGAGCGCCTGGCGCTCCATCTCGTTGGTGAGGCTCTCGACGTAGTACGAGCCGGCGAGCGGGTCGACGGTGTTGGTGACGCCCGTCTCGTGGGCGATGACCTGCTGCGTGCGCAGGGCCAGCGTGGCCGCCTCCTCGGTGGGCAGCGCCAGCGCCTCGTCGAAGGAGTCCGTGTGGAGGCTGTTCGTGCCCCCCAGGACGCCGGCGAGGGCCTGGATGGCCACGCGGGCCACGTTGACGAGGGGCTGCTGGGCGGTCAGCGACACCCCGGCCGTCTGCGCGTGCGTGCGCAGCATCCACGAGCGCGGGTCCTTGGCGCCGAAGACGTCGCGCATCTGACGCGCCCAGATGCGGCGCGCCGCCCTGAACTTGGCGATCTCCTCGAAGAAGTCGTTGTGGACGTTGAAGAAGAACGAGATGCGCGGGGCGAACTCGTCGATGTCGAGACCGCGCTCCAGCGCCTTGCGCACGTAGTGGATGCCGTCGGCGAGCGTGAAGGCAAGCTCCTGCACCGCCGTCGAGCCGGCCTCGCGGATGTGGTAGCCGGAGACTGAGATGAAGTTGAACCTCGGGGCGTGCTTCGGGCCCCACTCGAAGGTGTCTATGACCAGGTCGACGCTCGCGCGCGGCGGGAAGATGTACTCCTTCTGCGCGATGAACTCCTTGAGGATGTCGTTCTGGATCGTGCCGCCGACGTTCCTCAGGTCGGCGCCGCGCCTCTCGGCCATCGCCAGGTACATCGCCCAGACGGCGTTCGCCGGGCTGTTGATGGTCATCGAGGTGGTGACCTGCTCCGGGTCTATGCCCTCGAACAGCACCTCCATGTCGGCCAGGCTGGAGACGGCCACGCCGCACTTCCCCACCTCGCCGAGCGCCATCGGGTGGTCGCTGTCGTAGCCCATGAGGGTGGGCAGGTCGAACGCGGTGGATAGACCGGTCTGGCCGGCAGCGAGGAGCCTCTTGAACCGCTCGTTCGTCTGCTCGGCGGTGCCGAAACCGGCGAACATCCGCATCGTCCAGAGCCGGCCCCGGTACATGCTGGCGCGCACGCCGCGCGTGTACGGGAACGAACCCGGGTAGCCCAGGTCGCGCTCGGGGTCGAAGCCCTCCAGGTCCTCGTGCGTGTAGAGCGGCTGCACGGGGATGCCGGAGAGCGTCTCGAAAGGCACGTCCCGCTCGGGCAGCGAGCGAGTCGCCTCGGCGTACTCCTCCTCCAGCCACCTGTCCTTGGGCTTCATGCCGGCATTCTACGCGCCGCCTCGCCGACGACGGTTCCGGCCACGCCGCCGGCGGACACGGCCCCGCCGTCACCGACCTCGTGCCTCACCACCGCCAGGGCGCGCCACGAGCCATCGGGGAAGCGCGCGACGGTGCCGAGGCGCCCCACGACCTTGCCAGCCGCCTCCACGTCGCGGCCCTCCGGCTCTCCCGCCAGCGCGAGCGTCCGCAGGCCGCGCTTGACCGCGCCGCGGGCCTCGACGCGGGCCATGATCTCCTGGCCCAGGTAGCAGCCCTTGCGGAACGACACGAAGCCCTCGAGGCCGGCCTCCTGGGGGAGCACTCCCTCGCCGCCCTCACGGCCGGCGGCGGGCACCGTGCCGGCCACGCGCGCGGCGTCCAGGGCCGTCGCGTCCACGATCACGGCTCCGGCCGCAGCCAGCGCCCCGGCGAGGCGCTCGTAGCCCGTCTCGTCTACCGCGGTCAGGTCGAGGCCCCCACTCGCCGAGCGGCGGACGGCGTAGGCGAAGGCCTCTCGCCCGCCGACGTCGAGGCGATCGAAGCTCCCCGCCTCCGGCGCCTGGGTCCCCGTGGCGGCCGCCACGGCAGCGCCGGCGCCCGTCCCCTGGACCGTCACCACGGCGGCGGGCACGCGGCGCAGGGCGACGTCGTCGAAGACCACGTGGCGCTCCAGGCTCTCGGCGACGTGGCCGGCGAGCCCGTCGTCGACCACGAGCAGGAAGCGCTCCCGCTCCAGCCGCAGCACCTGGGCCTCGGCCACGGCGTGGCCCTTGTGGTTGAGGAGCAGGCTGCGGTTCGTGCCGCCCACGGCGAGGCCGGAGACGTCGTTGGCCAGCTGGCCGTGCAGGAAGGAGGCCGCGTCGGGGCCGGTCACCTCGAGCGCCCCGCAGGCCACCAGGGAGGCGGCGAACGGCGCTCCGCCGGCGGAGGCGGCGAGGGCGGCGGCGCTCCTGTCAGGCTGGTCTGTCACGACAGGATCATCCCCTCTACAGGTCGATGAGCGTGTAGCCGAAGGCGTTCACGACGCGCACGCCCTCGGGGGTCACGTGCTCGCGCGGCCCGCCCCCCTCCAGGTGCACGTGGCCGTGCACGTGCACGAGCGGCCGCCAGCGCCTGTGGAAGGCGTTGAAGGCTGGCACGCCGCGGTGCGCGAAGTCCTCGCCCGCCGACGGGCCGACGGGCGGCGCGTGCGTCAGGAGCACGTCTACGGCTCGTCCGCGCCGGCTCCTCTCGTAGAGCAGCCGCGGCGTGAGGCGGGCGAGCATCATGGCGTACTCGGGCTCGCGGTACTGGAACGGCCCGTCGCGGTAGCGGGCGCTGCCCTCGACGCCGAGGACGGTGACGCCCGCCACCTCCACGTACTTGAGGTGCGCGTCTATGCAGCCGCCCGGCCGCCGGTACGGCGTCTCGCCGTTCTTCTCACGCAGCAGGCCGACGCCGTGGTTGCCCATCACGTAGAGCGGCGGGACCTTCGTCTTCGTGGCGATGAACTCGAGCACCTCCCCCGGCATGTCGCCGGCGGAGAGGACGAGGTCGAAGGGCGGCAGGTTGTCGGGGAAAGCCTCGGAGTGGATCACCGGCGAGACGACGTCGGCGACCGCCAGGACCCTGACCCCCTTGGAGGCTACGCCACACCCTCCTTGGCGTACCACTCGAGGCCAGCCCAGATCAGGTCGTCGATGTCGCCGTCCAGGACGGCGTCGGGGTCGTGGCGCATCAGGCCGGTCCGGTGGTCCTTGACGTAGCGCTTGTCGAGCACGTAGCTGCGGATCTGCGAGCCCCACTCGATGGCCTTCTGCTGCCCACGGGCCTTCATCTGCTCCTCGAGGCGCCGCCGCTCCTCCCGCTCGAAGAGGCGCGACCGCAGCACGGTCATCGCCTTCTCGCGGTTCTTGATCTGCGACTTGCCGTCCTGGCAGGTGACGACGATCTCCTCCGGCGTGCCCGGCTTGTAGGTGACGCGCACCGCCGAGTCGGTCGTGTTCACCGACTGACCCCCGGGGCCCTACGACCTGTAGACGTCGACCCTGATGTCCTTGGGGTCGATGACGATCTCGATGGCGTCGTCGATCTCCGGCATCACCTCGACGGACGCGAACGACGTGTGGCGCCGCCCCTGCGAGTCGAACGGGCTGACGCGCACCAGGCGGTGCACGCCGCCCTCCACGCGCAGGCGCCCGAAGGCCCTGTCGCCGCGCACGATCATCTGCGCGTAGTCGATGCCGTGCGGGGCCTCGTGGTTGGGCACGACGTCGAGCAGCTCGACCTCGTAGCCGCCGCGCTCGGCGAAGCGCCGGTACATGCGCAGGAGCATGCCGGCCCAATCGGACGACTCGGTGCCGCCGGCCCCCGGCGTGATCGTGATGATCGCGGGTCGGTCGTCGTGCTTGCCGCTGAAGAGCGTCTCGCGGAACAGGTCGTCCAGCTCGCGCTCCACGCGCTCACGCTCGGACTCGAGCTCCTGCGCCTCCTCGTCGGAGGCCATCTCGTAGAGCTCCTCGAGGCCCGTGACGTCGTCCTCCAGCGAGTCGAACTGGTGGATGACGCGCCGAAGGCGCGTGGCCTCCTGCGTGATCTTCTTGGCCTTCTCCGGGTCGTTCCACAGACCCGGGTCGTTCAGTTGCGGTTCCAGCTCCTCCAACCTGGTGCGCTTGGCAGCCAGGTCAAAGGTACCCCCGTAGGTTGTCGATCCTCTGCTTCAGGTCGGAGACCATGCTCACACCTCTCAATGGGCCGAGTCTAACGCGCCGGCGGAGCGGTGAACCGTCCCCGGCGCACCGCGCCGCCAGGTCCGGCCGCCGCGCCAGCGGCGGCGCACCGGGCGCGCGCGAGCCGATGGTATCCTTGCCTCGGACGTGGTCCACCCCAAGAAGGTGCGCGTGCGCCTCGGGGCCAGCCCATCCAGGCGGCCCCCGGGCCTCGGCCTGAGCGCCGCGGCCGTTACCGGGTAACCACCGCCGGAGGCGCTCGAGTTGTCCGTGTTCCAAGGGTTCCGGCTGCAGGACGCGCTGGACATCCTCATCATCGCCGTGATCCTCTACCAGGCGTACGCCCTCCTGGTGGGCTCCCGCGCGTGGAACGTCGTCAGGGGCTTCGCGGGCCTGGCGCTGTTGTGGCTCATCGCCGAGCAGCTGCAGATGGAGGCCACCGAGTGGCTCTTCGACGCCGTGGCGCCGGTGGGCTTCATCGCGCTCGTCGTGGTGTTCCAGCCCGAGCTGCGCGCGGTGCTCGAGCGCTTCGGGCGCGGCCGGCTCCGCTCCTCGGCCAAGGGCGACCCGGTGCAGGAGATCATGACCGCGGTGCGCGAGCTGGCGACGCAGCGCAAGGGCGCGCTCATCGCCATAGAGCAGCGCACGCCGCTCAAGGAGTACTGCGAGACCGGCACGCCCATCGGCGCCCCGGTGACGGCGGCGCTGCTCCAGACCGTCTTCGCCTCCACGGGCCCGCTGCACGACGGCGCCGTGGTCATCAAGGAGGACGTCGTGACCCACGCGGGTGCGGTCCTCCCCCTCTCCGACAAGCACGAGGGCTGGTCGGTGAAGCACGGCACGCGCCACAGGGCGGCGCTAGGGCTCTCCGAGGTGACCGACGCCATCGTCATCGTCGTCAGCGAGGAGCGCGGCACGGTGAGCGTGGCCAGGGGCGGCGAGCTGAAGACGGACATCGCGCCGTCCGAGGTCCTGACGACGCTGCAGGAGGCCTACTCGTGAGCTGGGGTGGCGCATGAACGGCATAGCCGCGACGCTCCGCGCCCTCCTGCAGCGGCTGTCCCGCAACTGGGTGCCGAAGGTCGCGTCGCTCGTCATCGCCTTCCTCGTCTGGGTCTTCGTGACCAACTCGAGCGCGTCCCTCACCGAGCGCAGCCTGCGCATCACCCTGCAGGTCGACGGCGTGGAGGAGGGCTTCGTGCCGGTGGGCATCCCGCAGGACGTGGCCGTCTCGGTCAGCGGCCCCAGCCTGCGCGTGGACAGGCTGTCGCCGGAGATGCTGCGCGCCTACCTCGACCTCACGGGCGCCAGCGGCGAGTTCACGCGCGACGTGCGGGTCCAGGCCCCTCAGGACGTGCGGGTGCTGCGCGTCGAGCCAGCCGAGGTCATCGGCTTCCTGGAGACCATCACCACCTCGACGGTCGCGGTGACCGTGGCCCTCACGGGAGACCCGCCCGCTGGCCTGCTGCTGGACGCCGAGGCCGAGCCGTCGTCCGTGACGCTCACCGGCCGTAGCCAGGTGCTCGACCGGGTCGCCCGCGTCCTGGCGCTGGCTCCGGCGGTGGGCGGCGGCGTGGCGCGCCTGGTGGCCGTGGACGCCGCCGGCCAGCCGGTCACCGACGTCGAGTTCGCGCCCTCCACGGTGACCGTGTCGGTGACCACGCGGCCGGCGCTGGTGACGCGCGAGGTCGACGTCGACCTGCGCGTGCCCACCGGGTCCCTGCTGGCGTCGGTGACCCTCAACGAGCCGCGCGTGACGGTGGCGGGGCCCGTAGACGTCGTGGAGGTGCTGACCAGCGTGACCGGCACGGTAGACGCGCCTACCGGGGAAGTCGACCCGGGCCGGTATACTCTGCCAGTTCGCCTGGCGCTGCCCGAGGGCGTCGTCGCGATGCAGACCCCCACCGCTACCCTGCAGTACGTCAGGCAGCCGCTAGCGCCCTAGGCGTCCACACGGAGGAGCCTTGATCTACCCGATCGTCCTGTACGGCGACCCGATCCTGAGGCGCCGCGCGAGCCCTGTCACGCGGTTCGACTCCGACCTGGAGCGCCTCGCCGCCGACATGATCGAGACCATGTACGCGGCCGACGGCGTCGGCCTCGCGGCGCCGCAGATCGGCCTGCCGCTCAGGCTGTTCGTGGCCCTCGAGGTCGGCGAGACCGAGGGGTCCGAGGAGACGCAGGAGGGGCAGGTCCACGACGACGCGTCGCAGGACGAGGAGATGACCCAGGAGCAGAAGCGGCGCGCCTGGGGCGTGGTCCGCGAGCACGTGATGGTGAACCCGGTCGTCGTGTCGCTGGAGGGCCGGCAGTACGGCCGCGACGGCTGCCTCTCGCTGCCCGGCCTGTCCGTGGACGACGTGCCGCGCGCCCAGCGCGTCGTGATCCACTACCAGGACGTGAAGGGCGACGAGCACCGCGTCGAGGCGGAGGGCTACTTCGCCCACGTGCTCCAGCACGAGTACGACCACCTGGAGGGCGTCCTCTTCTTCGACCACCTGCCGGCCGAGAGGCGCGAGCGCTTCCTCGAGGAGCACCGCAAGCAGCTGGCCGAGTGGCAGCGCGAGGCGCTGGCCCTGGCCAAGGAGCGCGGGCGCGCCGAAAAGGGTCGCCGGACGGCCCGGACGTAGGCGTGAGGCCCCTCCGCGTCGCGTTCTTCGGCTCCCCCGCCTTCGCGCTGCCCAGCCTGGAGGCGCTCCTGCGTCGCCACGACGTGGTGATGGTCGTCTCGCAGCCCGACAAGCCGTCGGGTCGCGGCATGCGGCTGACGGCGCCGCCGGTGGCCGCCAGGGCGCGCGAGCTCGGCCTGGAGCTGTGGCAGCCCACGAGGCTGCGGAAGGACGAGGCGTTCCTGTCGCGCCTGCGCGAGCTGGAGCTGGACGTGGCGGTCACCGCCGCCTACGGGCGCGTACTGCCGCCCGTCGTCCTGGAGGCGCCCCGCCACGGCGTGCTCAACGTGCACGCCAGCCTGCTGCCGCGGCACCGCGGCGCCGCCCCCGTGCAGTGGGCGCTCATCGCCGGCGACGTCGAGACCGGCGTGACGATCATGCAGACCGAGGAGGGCCTCGACACGGGCCCCATAAGGCTCCAGCGGCGCACACCCGTGCGCGAGGACGAGGACGCCGCCTCCCTCATGGAGCGGCTCTCCCGCCTGGGCGCCGAGGCCCTCACCGAGGCCCTCGACCTCCTGGCCGAGGGCACCCTGCCGAGCACGCCGCAGGACGACGCCCTCGCCACCTACGCGCCCCTGCTCGAGCCGGAGGACGGCCACGTGCGCTGGACGGAGGCGCCCAAGGCCGTCCACGATCGGTTCCGCGGCGTGAGCATGTGGCCGGGGACGTCTTTCGCGCATGGCGGCGAGCGCGTGAAGGTGACGGCCATGGGCGTGGCCGCCGCCGGGCAAGCGGAGCTGGTTCGGCTGGCCGGCGACCGCTGGGAGGCGTGGCAAGCGGCCGCGCCGGGCACGGTCTTGGGCGCCGAGGACGAGTCGCTGCTGGTGAAGGCCGGCGAGGGCGCCGTGGCGCTCCTGCGCCTCAAGCCGTCAGGGGGGCGCGAGATGACGGCACGCGCGTGGGCCAACGGCCGCGGCGTCGGGGAGGGGACCCGTCTTGACTAGGGTCGCGATAGTGGGACGTCCCAACGTGGGCAAGTCGAGCCTCTTCAACAGGCTCGTCGGCTCCAAGGAGGCGATCGTCGCCGACATGCCCGGCGTCACGCGCGACGTGAAGGAGGGCGTGGTCGTCACCGACTCCGGCCGCGCGTTCACGCTGCTCGACACCGGCGGGCTCTGGTCCGGCGACCGCTGGGAGCGGCCCATCCAGCGCCGCGTCGAGGCGGCGGTACACGACTCAGACCTCATCCTCTTCGCCGTGGACGGCCGCGAGGGCGTCACGGCCGGCGACCAGCAGGTGGCCCAGTGGCTGCGGCAGCTCGGCAAGCCGGTGGTCCTCGTGGCCACGAAGGTGGACGACCCCCGCCACGAGGAGCGGGCCGAGTTCTTCGACCTCTACTCGCTGGGCCTTGGCGACCCCTTCCCCACCGCCGCCGAGCACGCGCGCGGCACCTACGAGCTGGTGGCGCGCATCGAGGAGCTGCTGCCTCCCCAGGAGGACGAGCCCGAGGAGCAGCCCGTGCGCGTGGCGGTGATAGGCCGCCCCAACGTGGGCAAGTCGAGCCTGGTGAACGCCCTCGTCGGCGACGAGCGTGTGATCGTGGCCGACGAGCCCGGCACGACGCGCGACGCCGTCGACGTGCGCTTCACCTTCGCCGGCCGCCCGTTCGTGCTCGTAGACACCGCCGGCATGCGGCGCAAGGACGCCGACGACCTCGAGTACTACGCCCGCATCCGCTCGGAGTCGGCGCTGAGGCGCGCCGACGTCGGCGTGCTGGTCGTCGACCCGTTCGAGCTCGGCGACCACGAGCTGAGGCTCGCCAACCTGGCGCTCGACTGGGGCAAGCCGGTGGTGGTGGCCGTCAACAAGTGGGACCTGGTCACCGACGAGGAGCTCGAGCCGCGACGCAAGCTCCTGGACGAGCAGCTGGCGCCGATCTCGTTCGCGCCGCGCGTCTACACCTCGGCGCTCACGGACTTCGGCCTGCACGAGCTGCTGGCCACAGCCATCCGCCTCTACGACACGTCCCACAAGCGCGTGCCCACGGGCGAGCTGAACGCCTGGCTGGAGGCCTGGACGCTCAGGCAGTCGCCTCCCAACTTCAAGGGCCGGCCCCTCAAGCTCCTCTACGTGGCGCAGGTGGACGTGGCGCCGCCCACGTTCGTCTTCTCCGTGAACCACGAGGAGTTCATCACCAGGCCGTACGAGCAGTACCTGCGCAACCGCATCCGCGAAGACCTCGGCTTCAGCGAGGTCCCCTTCCGCATGGTGTTCAAGGAGCGCGGCGGCGGCGGCAAGCGCGTGCGCACCTGAGCGCACGGCCGTCTCGCGCCGCCTGAGGACGGTCCCCTAGCGGTCGTCGCGCCGCACCTTGAGCGTGACCTTGAGGTTGTCGCGCCGCGTGGCGCCGTCGACGCCCTCCAGCACGAAGCTGCCGAGGCCGATCGCCTCCACCAGCTGCCCTGGCTCCACGCTGGCCGCCTTGCCGGCGGGCTCGCCGCTGACCAGCACGTTGCCGGCCGCCACGCCCTTGGCGAAGTACGAGCGCGAGACCTTGAACGCCCTGGCGCCCAGGACGTCCACGCGCAGCGACGGCACCACGGCCGTCACGAGGCGCTCCTCAGCGCTCGTCGATGACCTCCACGCCCGCCTGGCGCAGCCTGTCGGCGTAGCCGTCGGCGCCCTCGCCCGTCACGCGCAGCACCAGCCGGCGCTTGTGGCCCGGCTGCACGCCCGTCGTGACGGCGGCGACGATGTTCGATGGCGGGCCGGCCTGGGCGGCCTTCGCGAGGACGCCGGGCTCGTCCGGCAGGTCCACCGTCACGCGCTTGCCGCCCTCGCGCAGGGCCAGGAAGGTCACGAGCGCGCGCATCAGGTCGGTGATGGTGAGGATGCCCACCAGCTTGCTGCCGTCGAGGACGGGCAGGCCCGAGACCCTGTGCTCCTCCATGAGCAGCGCCGCCTGCTCGATCGTGTCGGCGCTGCGCACGGTGATGACCGGCGTGCGCATCACGTCCTTGACCTTGAGCTTGGACAGCAGGTAGTTGAGCTCGTAGATGGAGAGCGTGGTGGCGCGCGAAGGCGTCGCCTCCTTGAGGTCGCGGTCGGTGACGATGCCCACGAGCACGCCGTCGCGTACCACGGGCAGGCGCCTGTAGCCGCCCTCCCGCAGGTACTGCATGGCCTCCATGACGGGCGTGTCAGGTGAGACCGTCCGGGGGTCGGGCGTCATCCACTCGCTTACGAGCATCTCGTCCTCCTGATCGTGGCCAGATGCTACCACCGGGCCGCCCGTCCGCCCGGGGAACTGCGCCCCAGCTAGCGCACCGTGACATGATTCCCGTATGGCCGGCATCGCCGTGCTGGGCTCGACGGGCTCCATAGGCACGCAGACCCTCGACGTGGCACGCCACCTGGGCTTGCGCGTCCGCGGCCTCGCCGCGTGGCGCGACGCCGACAGGCTGCTGACGCAGGCGCGCGAGTTCCAGCCCGAGCTGGTCAGCTGCTCGCCGGACGTGGCGGACCTGGTGAGGCCCCACCTGCCGTCGGGCACCCGGCTGGCCACGGGCGTAGAGGGCGCCAAGGCCGTGGCCACCCTGGAGGTCGACACCGTCGTGGCGGCCATCACCGGCATGGCTGGGCTCGAGCCCACCGCCGCCGCGCTCCGGGCCGGGCGCCACGTGGCCCTGGCCAACAAGGAGGCCATGGTCGTCTCCGGCCCGCTCATGCGCGAGCTGGCCGCGGCCTCGGGCGCGCGCATCACGCCGGTCGACTCGGAGCACTCGGCCCTCTACCAGTGCCTGCTCGGTGAGCCGCGGGACGCGGTGGCCGGGCTCGTCCTGACGGCGTCCGGCGGGCCGTTCCGCGATGGCCCGGCAGACCTCTCGACCGTCAGCCCGCAGCAGGCGCTGAGGCACCCGAACTGGTCGATGGGTCCCAAGGTCACCGTCGACTCGGCGACGCTGTTCAACAAGGGCCTGGAGGCTCTGGAGGCGCACTTCCTCTTCGACGTGCCGCTGACTCACATCGAGGTCGTGGTGCACCCCGAGTCGCTGGTGCACGGCCTCGTGCGCTTCAGGGACGGCAGCATCAAGGCCCAGGTGGGGCCCCATGACATGCGGCTGCCCATCATGTACGCGCTCGCGCCTGAGCGGCCTCCCTCGATGCTCGAGCCGCTGCCGCTCACCGGCACCTGGCGCTTCGAGCCGCCGGACGAGCGGCGCTTCCCCTGCCTCCGCCTGGCCTTCGAGGCCGGAGAGCGGGGCGGCCTGGCGCCGGCGTACCTCAACGCCGCCGACGAGGTGGCCGTGGAGGCGTTCCTGGCCGGCAGCCTGCCCTTCACGGGCATCCCTGACGTGATCGCAGGCACGCTGGCAGCGGCACCTGGAGACGGGCTCGCCTGGGAGGCCTTGGCGCCGGCCGACGCCCACGCGAGGGCGCTGGCGCGCGACCTGGTGGCGCGCCGGGCACCCGCGCGGGGGGCCTGAGCCGTGGACCAGGGTCCGGCGCCGGGCACGGCGCGGCGGGGCGGCGTGCTCCTGCCCTTCAAGCTGCTTGGCATACCCGTACGCCTCGACTACACCTTCCTCCTGGCGCTGCCCCTCTTCGCGTACATGATCGGCTCGCAGCTCCCGGAGTTCACGGCGCAGCTCAGGCAGGTGGCGCTGATGCGCGACCCGGAGCTGGCGCGAAGGCTCGTGCCCGGCGAGGGCGCCTCGTGGCTGGTGGGCCTCGTGGCCGCCCTCGGGCTGTTCGCCAGCGTGCTGTTGCACGAGCTGGGCCACGCCGTCACGGCGCGGCTCTACGGGGTGCAGACCCTCGAGATGAAGCTGTGGTTCCTTGGCGGGGTGGCGCAGTTCAGGGACCTGCCGCGCTCGCCGGGCGCCGAGGCGCTCGTCGCGCTCGCCGGGCCGGCCACCAGCCTGGCCCTCGGGGCGCTGCTGTGGCTGCTCCTCCCGCTCGTCCACCTCGGCTCGACGGCCACGACGGTGCTGGCGTACCTGGGGGTGACGAACGTCGGCCTGGCGGTCTTCAACCTGCTGCCCGCCATACCCCTCGACGGCGGGCGCGTCCTGCGCAGCCTGCTGGCGCTCGTCATGCCGCGCCTGCGAGCCACGAACGTGGCCGTGGCGATAAGCGCGGGGCTGGCGGCGCTCCTCGGGTTCTACGGCGTGGTGTCGGGGCAGCTCTACCTCGTCCTGCTGGCGTTCTTCGTCTACGAGGCCGGCCGCTCTGAGGCGCAGGCGGCCTACCTGGAGCACGCCCTCGGCGGCCTCACCGCCGAGGACCTCATGACGCCGCGCCCGCAGTCGGTGGACCCGGACATGCCGCTAGGCCAGTTCGTGCGCTTGAGACACTTCGGCCGCCACGTCGGGTACCCCGTCGTCGACGTGGACGGCCGGCTGCTCGGTTACGCCTTCCTGGCCGAGGCGCTGGCTGCGCTCGACGACCTGGGGCCCGGCGCGGCGGTGGCGGAGGTGTTGCGGCCGGCGGACACGGTGGGTCCTGGCACGCCGGCGGTCGAGGTGTTGGCGGCCCTGGCCGCCAGCGAGCTGGGCCGCCTCTGCGTGGTGGACGGCTACGGCCGCCTCGTGGGCATGGTCGGCAAGACGGACGTCATCGAGGCGCTCAGGCGGTTCTGAGCCCCACCGGCGGGAGCGGCTCGCGGCCGACCGGCGCCGCCCCCTCCTTCTGCCATACTGACCGATGGCGGCAAGCGCCCGAGAGGTCCGATGCTCACAGCCATAACCTTCGCCCTCATCCTCACCTCCGCCGTGGTCGTGCACGAGCTGGCCCACTACCTGAACGCCAGGAGCGTGGGCGTGCCCGTGCGGGCGTTCAGCGTCGGCATCGGCCCGGTGCTGCTGCGCCGCCGCTGGCGCGGCACCGAGTGGCGCCTCTCGCTCCTCCCCCTCGGCGGCTACGTCGACCTGCCCGGCATGGCCCCGAAGGTCGCCGAGGACGGCAGGCTCGAGCACCCCGACGAGGGCATGGCCAAGAAGGGCCTCGGCGCCAAGCTGTGGGTGCTGGTAGGCGGCGTCATCGCCAACTACCTCCTCGGCGCCGTGCTACTCGCCTGGGCCGTGAGCCTCGAGCCCAGCTTCAGGGAGGTCGTCACCGGCGCGCCCGTGGGCGTCCAGGGATCGCGCGTCGAGACCGTCGCCGACGGCTCGTCGGCGGCCTCGTTGGGCCTCCGCCCCGGCGACGTGATCGTCGCGGTGAACGGCGTCGCCGCGCCCGGTCCAGACCAGGTGGTGGGGCAGGTGCGCACGGCCGCCGGGCTCACCCTCACCGTCGAGCGCGGCGGCGAGACGTTCGAGGTGACCACGCCGTGGCCACTCCCCGGCGCCGGCGACCCACCGCTCCTGGGCATCCAGATCGTGGCCGTCGTGGAGCCCGTGGGCTTCCTGCAGGCCCTCCCCGAGGCCCTGGCCTTCGGCGTGCGCGTCATCCCCCGCATGGTCAGCGGGTTCGTCAGCGGCTTCGCCGGGGCCATAACCGGCTCCGGCAGCGCCGACGTGGCCGGCCCCGTCGGCATGGTGGGCATGGTCAGCCAGGCCACCCAGGTGGGCCTGGCGCCCGTCGTGCTCCTGGCGGCCGTCATCAACTTCTCCCTGGCGGTGTTCAACCTCCTCCCCATCCCCGGCCTCGACGGCGGGCGGATGCTGCTGGCGACGGTGGTCGCCGTCCGCGGCCGGCCGTTCCGCCCCGGCCAGGAGGAGGCCATACACTTCATCGGCGTCATGGCCGTCCTGGCGCTCATCGTCCTGATCACCTTCCGTGAGCTCGGGGCCCTCCTCGCGGGCTGAGCCTGCCGGGTCTGCGCCGCCGCTGTCCGCGGCCTGCGTGGTCGTCCCCGCCTACAACGAGGCGGCGACGGTGGGCGTTGTCGTGCGCGTGGCGCTGGAGTCCGGCGTCGGCTCGGTGCTGGTGGTGGACGACGGCTCCGCGGACGGCACCGCGGACGCCGCCGCGGAGGCCGGGGCCGACGTCGTCAGGCTGGGGATCAACCGCGGCAAGGGCGGCGCGCTCGAAACCGGCGCCCTGGCCGCGACGGAGGACGTGATCGTGCTCCTCGACGCCGACCTGGTGGGCCTGCGCCCCGAGCACGTCCGCGCCCTCGCCGAGCCGGTGCTGGCCGGCGAGGTGGACATGACGCGGGGGATCTTCACCGGCGGCCGCTTCAGCACCAGCTTCGCCCAGCTCGTCACGCCCCAGCTCTCGGGCCAGCGCGGCCTCAGGCGAGAGGCGCTGCTGTCTGTGCCGGGGCTGGGCGACAGCCGCTACGGCGTCGAGGTGGCGATAACGCGCCACGCCATCCGCAGCGGCTGGCGGTTCGTCGACGTGCCCATGCCCGGCGTCTCCCAGGTGATGAAGGAGGAGAAGCGCGGCCTGCTCAAGGGCTTGGCGTCGCGGGCGCGCATGTACGGCGAGATAGTCGCCACGCTGCTCGGCGCGCGCGGCAAGGCCTGAGGGCCAGAGCTCCGGGCGCGACCCCCGGCGCTCCCCTACTCCTCCTCGAGGCGCGACAGGACCGCCCGCGCGTGGCCCTCGAGCCCCTCGGCGCGGGCCAGGGCGGCCGCCGTGCGGCCCACGCGACCCAGCAGCTCGGGCCCGGCCTGCACGTACGGCACCACCTTCTGGAAGTCGCGCACCGACACGAAGCTCGAGAACCGCGCCGTGCCGCCCGTGGGCATCACGTGGCTGGGCCCGGCCAGGTAGTCGCCTAGCGCCTCCATGGTCGTGTGTCCCACGAACAGCCCGCCGGCGTGCCGCACCCGCCTCGCCACAGGCCAGGGGTCCTCCACGAGCAGGCAGGCGTGCTCGGGCGCGAAGGCGTTGAGCACCTCGATGCCGCCCGCGAGGTCCTCCACCAGCACGCTCACGCCGCGCTCGCGCAGCGACGCGAGCGCGGTGGCCGCGGTCGGGATCGCGGCCGCCTGCTCCTCCGCGAGGCGGGGCGCCTCGCGCCACAGGCGCGGGCTCGTCGTCACCAGCACCGGCTCCGCGCCGGCGTGCTCGGCCTGCGCCACCAGGTCGGCGGCCACGTGGCGGGCGTCGGCGGTGTCGTCCGCCAGCACCAGCGTCTCGGTGGGGCCGGCGAGCGACTCGATGCCCACCGCGCCGAAGAGCTGGCGCTTGGCCTCGGTGACGTAGGCGTTGCCGGGGCCCACGACCTTGTCGACGCGGGGCACGCCGGCGCCGAAGGCCATGGCCGCTATCGCCTGCGCGCCGCCGACCGCCGCCATGGCGGTCACCCCGAGGCCCACCGCCACGTACGCGACCTCGTCGGGCACCGAGCCGTCCTCACGCGGCGGCGTGGCGACGACGATGCTGCGCACGCCGGCCACCTTGGCCGGGACCGCCGTCATGTAGAGGCTCGAGAACAGCGGGGCCGTCCCACCAGGCACGTAGCAGCCCACGGCGTCGAGGGGCACGACGAGGGCGCCCAGGCGCGAGTCGCCGTCCACCACCTCGAAGCCGCCGGCCGGCTGGGCCTGGTAGTAGGCCTCCACCCTGGCGATGGCCGCGTCTATGGACCTCGCCAGCTCGGCCGGCACGCGGGCCGCGCCAGCCTCCAGCTCCGCCCGGTCGACCAGCGCCGTGCCGCGCCGCACGCCGTCGAACCTCTCCGTGTACGCGAGCACGGCCGGCTCGCCGCCGTCGCGCACTCCGGCGATCACCTCGGCGACCGCCTCCGCCACCTGACCGCTCCTGGCCGCGCCGCGGGCGGCGGCTAGGCGGGCCTCGCACCAGTCAAGGGCGGCGCGCGTCCCCTCGATCGTCCTCATCGCGGCCAACGATACAGGGAGGCCGGCCGCGCGCGTGCTCGTCGGCGTCTCCGCCCCTAGCGCGACGGAGGACGCGGTACCATCCCCTGATGGCGTTGAAGGTCCTGTGGACGCACAAGGCATCCGGCGAGGCGGCGAGGGCGCTGACGCCGCCCGAGGGCGTGGAGCTGAGGATCGTCACCGACCCTGACGAGGCGTCGGCCGCGCGCGACTGGCCCCAGGTGCTGGTCGACGGTCTGCCGCGGGAGGAGATGCTGGACGGGGCCGCCCTGGAGCGCGTGGTGGCGCCGTTCGCCGGGCTCAGCGCCAAGCTGCGCGCCCAGGTGACTGCGCGCCCGCACCTGCGCGTGCACAACTCGCACTTCAACGACGCCATGGTCGCCCAGCACGTCGTGGCTCTGTTGCTGGCGGTGGCGAACCGCGTGGTCTGGGGCGACGCGGCCCTGAGGCGCGGCGACTGGGGCCCCTCCGAGGACCGCGACGACGGCCGCGGCCTCTTCCTGCGAGGCAAGCGGGCGCTGCTCCTCGGCTACGGCTCTATAGCCAAGGCGGCCGCGCCGGCTCTCAGGGCCCTCGGCCTCGAGCTGACGGCGTTCCGGCGGCGCCCCACCGCCGACGCCGAGGTGCCGCAGGTGGGCCGGGACGGCCTCATCGAGGCGCTGCGGCAGGCGGACGCGGTGGTGTGCTCGCTACCGCTCACGGACGACACGCGCGGCCTCATCGGCGCGACAGAGCTGGCGGCGATGAAGCCCACGGCGGTGCTGGTGAACGTGGGTCGCGGCGACGTGATCGACGAGGAGGCCCTGTTCCGTGCGCTCGCCGAGCGGCGCATCTTCGGGGCCGGCATCGACGTCTGGTACGTCTACCCGGGCAGCGACGAGGAGCGGACGCGCACGCGGCCGTCACGCTTCCCCTTCTCGGACCTGCCGAACGTCGTCATGACGCCCCACAGCGCCAACGACATGCTGGGCTGGCGCACGGTGGCCGCCCAAGACGTCATGCTCACGCTGGAGGCGCTGGCGCGGGGCGAGGAGCGCAACCTCGTCGACCTGGCAGCGGGGTACTGAGGCGAAGGCGGAGCTGGTGCCACCCGAAGCGAGGCGCCCGGGTCTCCCCGGGCGCCTCTCACGTGCCGATGCCTGAGGTCAGGCCGACTTGGCCTTCTCGACCAGCGCCTTGAAGGCGGCGGGCTCGCGCACGGCGAGGTCGGCGAGGACCTTGCGGTCGAGCGTGATCCCGGCCTTGCGCAGCCCCGCGACGAAGCGCGAGTAGCTGAGGCCCTCCTGCCTGGCCGCGGCGTTGATGCGCGCGATCCACAGGCTGCGGAACTCGGCCTTCTTGTCGCGGCGGTCGCGGTACGAGTAGTCGGCGGCGTTGAGGAGCGTCTGGGTTGCGACGCGGACGCTCTTGGACCGCAACCCCCAGAAGCCCTTGGCGCGCTTGAGTACCTTCGAGTGACGGCGGCGGCGGACGATGCCGGTCTTGGCGCGTGGCATCCGCTACCTCAGTCGTACGGAAGGAGCGTCTTGATGCGCTTCACTTCCGCCTCGCTGAGAACCAGGCCGTTACGTCCCTGGCGGATGCGGGTACCCGACTTCTTGTAGTTCAGGTGCCGCTTGCCAGAGCGCATCGCCTTGACCTTACCTCGCCCAGTGATCTTCACACGGGCTTTGGTGCCCTTATGGGTCTTCATCTTCGGCATGCTCGCTCTTCCTACTCTCTCTACCGTCTAGAGGCGGTCTTCACGACTCGACCAAGGCTTCTGAGGCTTCTGAACGGACCTTCTCCGGAACGGCCGTCGGGCGGAGGATCATGTTCATGTCCATGCCGGCGATCATCGGCGCCGAGTCGACGGCGGCGAGCTCGCTGACGTCAGCCGCCACGCGGTTCAGGATGCCCTGACCCAGCTCTGGGTGCGTCCGCTCGCGGCCGCGGAACATGATCGTGACCTTCACCTTGTGCCCGGCCTTGAGGAACCGGCGAATGTGGTTGACCTTCGTCTCGTAGTCGTGGTCGTCGATCTTGACGCGGAACTTGATCGACTTCATCTCCTGCTGGCGGGAGCGCTTGCGCGCCTCCTTGACCTGCTGCTGCTGCTCGAAGCGGTAGCGGCCGTAGTCGAGCAGCTTCGCGACGGGCGGCTGAGCCGCCTCACCCACTAGTACGAGGTCGAGGTCCTCCTCCCGGGCACGCTTCAGCGCGTCCCTCGTGTCGACGATGCCGACCTGCTCACCGTCGGCCCCGATGAGGCGCACCTGCCTTACCCGGATCTGTTCGTTCACCTTCAGTTCTCGAGCTATGAATCCACCTCCACGGTCACCTCCGCGCTGCGCCCGGCTCTCGGGCTCGGGACGCTAGCACGAGCGACCCACTCTAGCAGAACGACAGGCGCTTCAGGAAGCCGTGCCGCACGGGACGCCCGCTCCGTCCCCGCGCTGGTAGCGTTGTCGTGCGATGCGCCTGAGGCTCGGCTACTCCCCCTGTCCGAACGACACCTTCATCTTCCACGCCCTCCAGGCCGGCCTGCTCAGGGAGACGCCGGCCCAGGCCGGCGGACCAGGCGAGGAGCCTATCGAGCTCGAGGTCGAGCTCATGGACATAGACGCCCTCAACCAGGCCGCCATGGCCGGCGAGCTCGACGTCGCCAAGGTCAGCTACCACGCCTACGGCTACCTGGCTGCCGACTGGGTCCTGCTCCGCTCCGGCGGCGCCCTCGGCCGCGGCGTAGGCCCTCTCGTCGTGGCCCGCGACCCCCACGTCGACGTCACCCACGGGGTCGTGGCGGTACCTGGGGGCACCACCACGGCCAAGCTCCTGCTGGCGCTCTGGCGCGACGGCCTGCGCACCGAGGTCGAGCGCTACGACAGGATCATGCCTGGGGTGGCCGAGGGCCTCTACGACGCCGGCCTGATCATCCACGAGAGCCGCTTCACCTACCCCCGCTACGGTCTGCACGCGCTGTGCGACCTCGGCGCCTGGTGGGAGGGGACGACGGGCCGGCTGGTCCCGCTGGGCGCCATCGCCGTCAAGCGGTCGCTGGGGCCGCGCGTCGTCGCACGGCTGGAGGCCCTGGTGAGGGCCAGCCTGGAGCACGCGTTCGCGCACCCCGAGGACTCCTCCGACTACGTGGCCGAGCACGCCCAGGAGATGGAAGAGGACGTGCGCCGGCAGCACATCGAGCTGTACGTGAACGAGTACTCGCTCGACGTGGGACCGGAGGGCGAGGCCGCGGCCCGCGAGCTCCTGGAGCGCGGCGCCGCGCGCGGGCTCTTCGCCCCGCTGCCGAGGGATGTCTTCGCCCCGGGAGCCGCGTCCCTCGCTGGGACCGCTGGCGAGGGGTAACGTCGGGCATGGCCAGCTTCACGATCGGCGAAGAGGTCCTCTACGAGGGTTCTCGCTACGTGATCACGCTGCGGCAGCCGCAGCCGCCCTACCGCTTCAGGCTGGTGAGGACCACGCCCAAGGGCCCCGAGGTCGCTTGGGCAGTCGCCGACGAGCTCGAGAAGATCGAGGCCTACACGACGCCGCGCTCGGACACCCCCCAGGACTAGTTGCCGGCCAGCAGTTCGCCCAGGCGCGCCCCCTCGGCCACGCACGCCTCCACGCCGGGGGGCCCAACCTCGCGCCACACGCAGGCGCCGGCGGCGTACAGCCCGCCCAGGCGCGGCAGGCATAGCGTGGCGGCGTCCCACTCCTGCGGCGCGAACGCCTCGGTCCTCACCACGTGCGGCAGCGAACCCGCCACGGACGGGACCTCCAGCTCGAGCGGCGCGAAGGCGAAGCCGCGGGCGGCGAGGTCGTCGCGAAGGTCGTCGTAGGCCATCTCCGACAGGCGCCCCTGCTGCTCCACGACGGCGCCCACGTGCAGCCGCGCTCGGAGGAAGGTGCCGACGCACAAGGCCACGCGGTCGCCGCGCCACGGCACGCCCTCCCAGGTCTCCACGCCCACGGCCCGACCGCCCGAGACGCTCAGCGCCGATACCGTCGACTGCAGTAGGTGCACGTTGGGGACCGACTCGAGGGCGTACTTGGCCCGCCGGTGCGCGTCCCAACGCGTGGCTGCTCCCGCCTCGAGCACGCGCTCAAGGAGGCTTCCGGGAGGCGGCTCCAGGTCGCCGGGCTCCACGTCCAGGGCGTAGACGGTGTCGAGGCTCGTCGTCACGAGCGTGACGTCGGCGCCCGCGCGGGCCGCGCTCCAGGCGGCCTCGCTGCCGGTGACGCCGGCGCCCACGACCACCACTAGGGGCGCGCCCTCTCTGCTCACCACGGGGTCTCCCGGACCGCCGGCGTCAGCCGAGGACACCGCCGCGCAGCAGGGGCATACGCCGGCCGCGCGCCCTCAGTAGCACGTGCTCGCCGTTCCTCGTGCGCTGGTACACCAGCACCCCGCTGCGGGCGCCGAGAACGGGCACGACCTCGTCGGCGGCGAACGTCGCCCGCAGGTGCACCGGCACGTCGGCCTTGAGGACGCCGAACTCGTACTCGATGCCGCCCCTGGGCTTGTAGCCGAGGAAGACGTCCGTCTCGTCGTCGGTCGAGTAGACGCACACCAGCGACTGGGCCTCGTCGGCGCGGTAGTGAGCCACGGCCTCCCAGACGACCTGCCTGGCCTCGGCGGCGTCGATGACCTTGACGTCCGGCTGCGCGGAGTCGCCGAAGAACGCCAACGGGAAGCGCTTCGACTGGGTGTAGTACCCCGCCCTGCCGACGCGCAGCGCTATCGACTCGTTGTCGTAGGAGCGGCCGCGGACGGCGTTCTTGAAGTGGCTGATGGCCAGGCCGAAGCGCTTGTCGTGGGCGTCGAACAGGTCCCCGCCGCCCGCCAGGCCCAGCAGCTCGCCGTCCGTGTTGATCTCGATCCCGCCCGGATCCTTGCTCACGTCGTCCCTCGTAGCCATGCTAGCTTCCCGTCTCCGCGAGGGCCTCATGCAGCCTCGCCCACGTGAACGGCCGAGACCCCCAGGGTCTGCAGCCGGTAGTACACACCTGCGAAGCCTGCCTCTTCCATGCGCACCTTCAAAGCCTCCGGCGCCAGGAACGCCTTCACCGACCGCGGCAGGTAGGCGTAAGCCGACCGCCGGCCCGACACCACCCCGCCGACCCACGGCAGGACGCGCTCGAAGTAGAACCTGAACGCGCGTCCCAGGACGCCGTCGGGGGGCGGCGGGAACTCCAGCACCACGAGCCGGCCTCCCGGCCTGAGCACGCGCCTGAACTCGCGCAGCCCGGCGTCGACGTCGGTGAAGTTCCTCAGCCCGTAGGCGATGGTCACCGCGTCGAAGCTGCCGTCCTGGAACGGGAGCGCCGTCCCGTCGGCCTCGGCGAACTCCACCTCGAGGCCGCGCCTCAGCGCCGCCTCCCTGGCCAGCTCCAGCATCGGCGCCGCGAAGTCCACGCCGGTGACGGCGCAGTCCGGGCTGGCCCGCTTCAGGGCGAAGGCCAGCTTCCCCGTGCCGGTGGCCACGTCGAGGACCTGGCGCGCGCCCTTCTCCAGCGCGGCCGCCGCGGCCTCGCGACGCCAGCGCTCGTCGAGGCCCAGGCTCAGCACCGTGTTCAGAAGGTCGTAGGTGGGGGCGATGCGGGAGAACATGTCCCGCACGCTCTCGGCCCCGTCGCCTTGGACCGGACCGACCGCCGCGCGCGACATCTCGCCGAGGTTACCACGGTATTCCCGGTCTTACCGCTATACTCCTCCGTCGCGCCGGCGGCGTTCCGCGCTGGCCGCACTGGAGGACATGGACTACCGTAACGTCGCAATAATCGCGCACGTCGACCACGGCAAGACCACGCTCGTCGATGGTCTGCTGCGCCAGTCGAACGTGTTCAGGGCCAACCAACAGGTCCCTGACCGCGTGATGGACTCGGTCGACCTCGAACGCGAGCGCGGGATAACCATCCTCGCCAAGAACACGGCAGTGCTGTGGCGCGGATCGAAGATCAACATCGTCGACACGCCCGGACACGCCGACTTCGGCGGCGAGGTGGAGCGCGCCCTCACCATGGTGGACGGCGCCCTGCTGCTCGTCGACGCCGCCGAGGGCCCGATGCCGCAGACGCGCTTCGTGCTGAAGAAGGCGCTGGCCAGGGGCCTCAGGCCGATAGTCGTCGTCAACAAGGTGGACAGGCAGGACGCCAGGCCCGACGAGGTCGTCAACATGACCTTCGACCTCATGGTGGAGCTGGGCGCCGACGACGAGCAGCTCGACTTCCCCATCCTGCACGCGATAGCCCGCGAGGGCAGGGCGTGGCGCGAGGGCGACGCCCCGGCGCAGGACCTGGTGGCGCTGTTCGAGACCATCGAGGCGCGCGTGCCGCCGGCCGCCGGCGACCCCGCGGCGCCGTTCCAGTTCCAGGTGGCCAACCTCGACTACTCGGACTACCTCGGCCGCCTGGCGTTAGGGCGCGTGCTGCGCGGCGGCGTCAGCGCCGGGGACCCCGTGGTACTCACCGGCCGCGGCAAGGACGCCACCCGCGCCCGCGTCACCAAGGTCTACACGCACCTGGGCCTCGACCGCGTCGAGACGCAGCGCGCCGAGCCGGGCGACATCATCGTGATCTCCGGCCTCGAGGACGTGAACATCGGCGACACCGTCTCGTCGCCGGAGGCCGTCGAGACGCTCCCGACGCCCCCCATCGACGAGCCCACCGTGGCCGTGACCTTCAGCCCCAACACCAGCCCGTTCGCGGGCCGCGAGGGCGCCTACGTCACCAGCCGCCACCTCGCCGACCGCCTCGAGCGCGAGCTCCTCACCAACGTGGCCCTGCGCGTCGAGCCCCTGGGCGGTGAGCGCTACCGCGTCTCCGGCCGCGGCGAGCTGCACCTCTCCATCCTCATCGAGAGCATGAGGCGCGAGGGCTACGAGTTCTCCGTCTCCCGGCCCGAGGTGATCATGAAGGAGGAGGACGGCCGGCGGCTCGAGCCGTACGAGCGCGTCGTCGCCGACGTGCCGGTCTCCGCCATGGGCGCCGTCGTGCAGGCACTGGCCGAGCGCAAGGGCACCATCGCCTCCATGGACCCGGGCGAGACGCGCGCCCGCCTCGAGTTCCGCGTGCCCAGCCGCGGCCTGTTCGGCTTCCGCACGCAGTTCCTCTCGCTCACGCAGGGCGAGGGACTGCTGTCGCACGTCTTCGACGGCTACGAGCCCTACGCCGGCGAGCTGCACACCCGCAGCCACGGCTCGCTCGTGGCGATGGAGCCAGGCGAGGCCTTCGCGTACTCGCTCTACAAGCTCGAGGACCGCGGGACGTTCTTCATCAACCCCGGCACCGAGGTCTACATCGGCATGATCGTCGGCGCGCACTCGCGTCAGGGCGACCTCAACGTCAACGTCGCCAAGAACAAGAAGCTCACCAACGTGCGCGCCGCCGGCTCCGACGACAACCTCATCCTCACCCCGGCGCGGCGCCTGTCGCTCGAGGAGGCCCTGGAGTACCTGGCCGACGACGAGCTCCTCGAGGTGACTCCCAAGTCGCTGAGGCTGCGCAAGCGCGTTCTCGACCCCAACATGCGCAAGAAAGAAGCCAAGGCCGCGGCGTGACCGTGGTGCAAGTGGACGTGGCGTTGGCGCGCCGGCTCGAGCGCGCCTCCCTCGTCAGCGTGCCCGCCGAGAAGGAGTGGGAGGTGGGCGGCTGGGTCTGCCGCTGGGGCGCCCGCGGCCTCGTCGGCCGCGTGGCCTCGGCTTGCGTCTCCCCCGACGCCGGCTACGAGCCGCTGGCGTCGGTGGCCGAGGTGGCCGCCAGCTACGCGGCGTTGGGCCTGCCGGCCCTCCTCCGCCTCACGCCGCTCGCACCGGAGAGGCTGCCCGGAGCCCCCGCCCTGCGCCCCGCTCGGTCACCCGTGACGGTGATGGCGAGGGACCTGGGCGAGCCCCTGGAGGCCGACGAGCGCGTGACGCTCGACCCGTCGCCCAATGCCGCCTGGAACGAGGCCTTCCTCTCCCCCTACGACGCCTTCGAAGGGCACGCGCGGCTCTCCCTGGCCGAGGCCGCCCCCGGCCCGCGGCGGTTCGCCGCGCTGCCTGACGGCGAGTCGGCGGCTGGCGTGGCGCTCGGCGTCATCGCCGAGGGCGCGCTGGGCATCTTCGACGTGCTCACCCTGCCCGCCCATAGGCGGCGCGGCGTCGGCAGGGCCGTCGTGGGAACGCTGCTGGCGTGGGGCCAAGAGCAGGGCGCCGACGTCGCCTACCTGCAGGTGACGGCCTCGAACGCGCCGGCCATCGCGCTCTACGAGCGCCTGGGCTTCACGCCGCTCTACACCTACTCCTACGCCTCGGTGGAGCCGTCCTCGACGTAGGACACCTCGATGGGGCCGTAGGGCTCCTCCTGGGAGGCGTGCACGCGGCCCTCCTTGACCAGCTCGAGCATGGCGGCGAAGGCCAGCGTCCTCGACCGCCAGTCCTCAGCGCCTAGGACGGCGAAGAGGAAGCCCTTGACGAGCTGCCTGAGCCGGCGCGCCAGCTCCGCCGCGACGCTCGCGACGGTGGCCCCTGGCAGGGCGATCTCGAAGTAGCCCCCCAGCTTGTAGCGTCCGGCCAGCCGCGCCAGGTCGTCCTTGGAGACCCTGAGCGGCCGCGGCTGCCTGGCGTACGGCGGGCGCGGCGCGCGCGCCGGCACCACCAGGCGGCGCTCCTCGCGGCGGCGGCGCAGGAAGTCGATGGCGTGCTCCAGCTCCTCGAGCAGCGCCACGGCCTCGAGCGCCTCCTCGAGGGCCGCCTCCTCGCTCTCCTCGGCCGCCGCCTCGGCCGGCCGCGGGAGCAACAGTCGCAGCTTCAGCTCCACCACCTGCGCCACACGCGGCAACGCCTCGGTGGCCAGCTCCAGGTCGTGGGCGGCCGCGCGCTCGAAGTACGCCAAGTAGGCCCTGACCAGCTGGTAGAGGTCGACCGCAGACGGCTGCAGGTTGCGGGAGCGCAGCGCGTGCGCCAGCTCCCCCACGGTGCCGTTGAAGCCGGGCAGGGCCACCACGAACTGCTCGGGGAGCTCGCTTGGCTGCGGAGCCGCTGCCGCCATCGTCACGGCGCGAGCCTACCACCGGCCCTCAGCGGCCCGCGCCCCCGTCCTCGGGCCGTGCTACCTTCCCTCCGTGGCAGAGGCAAGCGAACGGCGGCGCCGGCTGGCGCGGCCGCTCCTTACGGCGCTCATCCTCGTCTTCCTTACGGGCCTCGCTGCGGGCCAGGGCGCGTCGTCGCGGGAGCTCCTGGAGTCGCTCGGCGTGGCGCCCGGCTACGCGCTGGAGGTGCACGCCACCGGCCTGACCCTGCCCACGGCCGTCGAGTTCATCCCGGACCCGCCCAACGGGCCCGACGACCCCTTCTACTTCGTCGCAGAGCTGCAGGGCACGGTGAACGTCGTCACCCGCTCCGGCGCGGTGCACGCCTTCGCCGAGGTGCCCACGTACGGCGCGCAGGACGAGGCCCTCGAGGGCGCCAGCCAGCAGGGGCTGGCCGGGATCTGCCTGGCGCCCGAGCACGGCTACCTCTTCGCCACCTTCACCGACCCAGACGAGGGCGGGATCATCCGCAACCGGATCGTGAGGTTCAGCTCCGAGCCCCTCACCTACGGCCTCCGCGCCACCGGCTCGGTCGAGCTGCTGCCCCTCCTGGCCGACTTCCAGTCGGCGCCGGCGCACCAGATCGGCGACTGCGTCGTCGTCGACGACCGGGTCTACGTGGGCGTGGGCGACGGCGGCGACCTGACCTCGGCGGGACGGCCGGACGTGCTCCTCGGCAAGGTCCTGTGCATGGACCTGGACGGCCGGCCCTGCCCCGAGCCGCCGTACGGCGACTCGGGCCCAGCGGCCTACGTCTACGCCAAGGGCTTCCGCAACCCCTTCGCGCTGGCCCACGACGGCGCTCGCCTGGTGGTGGCCGAGAACGGCGTGGACCTCGACAGGTTCGTGGGCGTGGTCCGCGGCCTCGACCACCTGTGGGCCGGCTCCGACGACGCCCTCGCCGCCTTCGCCGAGGTCGTCTTCCCCCACCCCTTCTCGCCGGTCCAGCTGGCCTGGGTGCCCGCCGGCACGCCGTACATGGCGCCCGACTGGGGCGGGCACTACGTGGCCGCCGGCTTCGGGTCGGAGACGGTCCCCGCTGGCGTCGCCTACTTCGCCGGCGCGGCCCAACCGGGCGCGGCGGCGACGCCGCCCCGCTACCTGGTGCAGAACCTAGGCGGGGACGGCGCCCAGCACTTCGCCGGCGTGGCCGTCGGCCCGGACGGCCTCTACGTCACACCCATGCTGCCCATCGGCGACCTGGGCGGCGTGGTCCTGCGCCTGCGCTACGACCCGGAGACGGCCCATCCCGTGGCCGCGAAGCCGACCAGCGGCCTGACGCATAGGGTCAGGCTCGAGGCGCTCGAGGAGCTCGGCTGCACCGGCTGCCACCAGATCGCCGGCGTGGGCGGCGGCATAGGGCCGCCCCTCGACCAGTTCGCGGTCAACTTCTACATCACCGAGTACCTGAACTCCCGGCCCTACGAGGAGCAGGTGCGGGCGCTGATGGCCGACCCCAACGACCCTTACGCCCACATGAACCCGGCGCGCGAGGAGGTGCTCAGGGCCTCCGGCCGGCGGCGGACCTACGTGTGGCTCAAGAACATGCTCCTCGAGCCGCGGTTCGACGACCCGTCGCGCCTCATGCCCAACCTGGGCCTCACGGAGGCGCAGGCGGAGGCGGCGCGCGACGAGCTCATCCGCGTCCTCAGGGTGAACGTCGGCGCCGGGCCGGTCTGGCAGCAGACCAAAGAACTGCTCGCCGAGAACTGGTTGGAGCTGGCTGTGGGCGCGGCGGTGGGTGCCACCGGGGTGCTGGTCCTCATCGGGCTGGCGGGCAGCCTGAGAGCCGGGCGGGAGCGCCGGGCGAAGCGCTCGCCGGCTGGCTGAGGGCCCACCTCAGTCCAGGAAGGGGTCGCCGCCCTCCTTGAGCAGGTGGCGCGTGTCGTTGACCCTCTCCACCAGCATCTCGTCGCCACGGAAGAGGACCCGGCTGACGCTGGCGTGCCGCAGGTAGACGCGCTTCCGCCAGCGCACCCTCTCGACGCCCAGCACGTGGGCCAGGAGCATCTGGATGGTGCCGGAGTGCGTCACCGCTACGACGTGCTGGGGGCCGGTCGCCACGACCTCGTCCATCCAGGCCACGGCGCGCTCCCTGAGCATCGCGTAGGACTCGCCGCCGGGTGCGCGGCGCGAGTACGGGTCCTCGAGCCACTCGGCCCAGCCGGGGTGGGACTCGTTCTCGGCCTGGGTGCGACCCTCGAACTCGCCGAAGTCGATCTCCTTGAGCCTGGGGTCGAGCCGCAGGTCGCGTCCCGGGAACGCGATGGAGGCCGTCTCCACGGCGCGCTTGAGGGGGCTCGAGTAGACGACGGCCTCGGGCTCGAGCCGCGCGACGTAGGTCGCCAGGCGCTTGGCCTGCTCCCTGCCCTCGCGGTTGAGCTCCACGTCGGCGACGCCCTGGAACCGCCCTGACGCGTTCCAGTCCGTGAGCGCGTGGCGGATGAGCGTCAGCCGCAGCAGCACGGGAGCGAGTGTAACAGGGCCGTGTTAGCCTTCGGCATGGCGCGAAGCGGCGATGGGAACGGCGTCAACGGGGTCGCGCTCGTCACGGGCGCGAGCCGCGGCATAGGCCTGGCCGTAGCAGAGACACTGCTGCGCGAGGGCATGTCCGTGGCGCTCAACGGCAGGGACGCGGCGCGGCTGGCGGCCGCCGTCGACAGGCTCGACCGCGAGCACCCTGGCAAGGTCATAGGCGTGCCCTTCGACGTCCGCGACCTGAAGGCGCAGCAGGAGGCCGTCGCCCGCGTGGAGCGCGAGCTCGGCCGGCTCGACCTCCTCGTGGCCAACGCCGGCATCGGCGTCTTCGCCCCGGTCGACGAGCTCGAGCCGGAGCAGTGGTCGCGGGTCATCGACACGAACCTCACGGGCGTCTTCTACAGCTTCAAGGCGGCGGTGCCGGCGCTGGTGCGCACCCGCGGCCTGATCGTCACCATCGCCAGCCTGGCGGGCATCAACTTCTTCGCCGGCGGCGCCGCGTACAACGCCAGCAAGTTCGGGCTGGTCGGCTTCACGCAGGCGGCCATGCTCGACCTGCGCGACCGGGGCGTCCGCGTCAGCACCATCCTCCCCGGCTCCGTGGCCACCGGCTTCAACGACCGCGAGGTCACCCCTGCCGACGCCTGGAAGATCCAGCCGGAAGACATCGCCGAGACGGTCCTCTACCTCTACCGCATGCCGCACAGGACGCTGCCGAGCAAGGTCGAGATAAGGCCGACGCAGCCCCGTCGCAGCTGAAGCCGTGGACCTCTACCGGCTCGTCAGGCCGGCCCTCTTCCACTTCGACCCGGAGAGGGCCCACGAGCTCACGGTCCAGGGGCTCTCGGTGGCCTCGCGCTCGCGTCTCGCGCTGCGGGCGCTGGGCGCGCTGGCCGGCGGGTGTCACGACCCGTCGCTGAGGGTGGAGGCGTTCGGCCTCACCTTCCCCAACCCGGTTGGCCTGGCCGCCGGGCTCGACAAGGACGGCGTGGCGGTGCCGGCGCTGGCGGCGCTGGGGTTCGGGTACCTGGAGGTGGGCACGGTCACGGCCCGCCCGCAGCCGGGCAACCCGCGGCCGCGGCTCTTCCGGCTCGTCGAGGACGAGGCGCTCATCAACCGCATGGGCTTCAACAACCACGGCGCCGCGGCGCTGGCCGCGCGGCTGCGCCGGGCCAAGGCCGTCCACGGCGACTGGCTGCCGCCGGTGGGCGTCAACGTGGGACGTTCGCGAGCGGCCTCCGACGAAGAGGCCCCCGGCGACTACGCCGCGTCCCTGCGAGCCGTGTGGGACGTCGCTGACTACCTCGTGCTCAACGTCTCCTCGCCCAACACGCCGGGCCTGCGCGGCCTGCAGGCCGTGGGGCCCCTGACCGCCGTGCTGGGCGCGGCGCGCCGCGTGGCTGGTGAGCGGGGCGAGAGGCCCGTGCTGGTGAAGCTGGCGCCCGACCTGTCCCCGGAGGACCTGGCGGCCGCTGCCCGCGCCGCCGAGTCGGAGGGCGCCGCCGGCATCGTCGCCACCAACACGACCGTCTCGCGGCCCGGGCTCGCCTCGCCGCACGCCGGGGAGGCGGGCGGCCTCTCGGGCAGGCCGCTGGCGCCGCTGGCCGAGGCGGCGCTGCAGGCGCTCGCGGGCGCCACCAAGCTGCCGATCGTCTCGGTGGGGGGCATCTGGGACGCCGACGACGTGGCCGCGCGCCTGTCCGCCGGGGCCACGCTCGTGCAGGTCTACTCGTCGTTCGTCTACCAGGGGCCGGCCCTGCCCGGCCGGCTGTGCCGCGGCCTGCGCGAGCGCCGCGCGGCCACTGGGCCCTCAGCCGCCTAGCGGCTCAGCGACGCGGGGTCCACTTGACCTCCTCGACGCCGGCGCGCACGTTCGCGACCCTGGCCAGCGTGAAGAGGAGGTCGGAGAGCCGGTTGAGGACCACCAGCACCTGCGGGTTCACGGGCTCGCGGCGCGAGAGCGTGAGCGTGCCGCGCTCCGCGCGCCTCACCACAGACCGCGCGAGGTGCAGGGACGCGGCTGCCTGCGTGCCGGCCGGCAGGACGAAGGTCCTCAGCGGCGGCAGCTCCTCCGTGTAGGCGTCGATGAGGCGCTCCAGCCGCTCGGCGTCGGCGGCGTCCACCGGCGTAACGTGGGTGCGAGCGCGCGAGTCGAGGGGCGTGGCCAGGTCGGCTCCGAGGTCGAAGAGCAGCGACTGCACGGCCTGGAGGTCGTCGTCGAGCGCGCGCAGCGGCGAGCCCTCCGGCGCGGAGGCGATGGCGGCCCTGGCCATGCCGAGCGCCGAGTTCGCCTCGTCGACGGCGCCGTAGGCGGCCACGCGCGGGTCGTCCTTGGGGACGCGCCCGCCGCCGAACACGGCCGTGGTGCCGTCGTCGCCGGTGCGCGTGTAGACCTTCACGCCCGCGCCTCCGCCGCGCTGGGGGCCGCGCTCTCCTGGCCGCCCCAGCGCCGCCTCACGTACTCGTCGAGCATGGCGGTGAAGCGCGGCACGATCTCCTCGCCCTGCAGGGTGGCCACCAGCCGTCCGTCCTGGTAGACGGGCGCGCGCGGAGACTCGCCGGTGCCCGGCAGGCTGATGCCGATGTCGGCGTGTTTCGACTCGCCGGGGCCGTTCACCACGCAGCCCATCACGGCCACGCGGAGGTCCTCCGAGCCCGGGTAGAGCTCGCGCCACACGGGCATCTGGGCCTTGAGGTACGCCTGGACGTCGCGCGCCAGCTCCTGGAACAGGGTGCTGGTGGTGCGGCCGCAGCCGGGGCAGGCGGTGACGCTGGGGGCGTAGCGCCTCAGGTCGAGCGCCTGCAGCACCTCCTGGGCGATCTCCACCTCGCGCTCGCGCGGCGCGCCGGGGTCGGGCGTGAGCGAGACGCGGATGGTGTCCCCGATGCCCTCCGCCAGCAGCGGCGTGAGCGCGGCGGCGCTGGCCACTGCGCCCTTGACACCCATGCCCGCCTCGGTGAGGCCGAGGTGCAGCGGGTAGTCGCAGCGCGCGGCGAGGCGCCTGTAGACGTCCCACAGGTCGCGCACCCCGGAGACCTTGGCGCTCAGGACGATGCGGTCGTGGGGGAGGCCGCGCGCCTCCGCCATCTCGGCCGAGTCGAGGGCGCTCCGCAGCATCGCCTCGATGAGGACGTCGCGGGCGTCCAGCGGGTCGGGGCGCCTGGCGTTCTCGTCCATCAAGGCCGTGAGGAGCTCCTGGTCGAGCGAGCCCCAGTTGACGCCGATGCGCAGCGGCTTGCCGTGGTGCACGGCTACGTCGACGATCGTCGCGAAGTTCTCGTCGTGGCGCCGCTTGGGGCCCACGTTGCCGGGGTTGACGCGGTACTTGTCGAGCGCGGCGGCCATGTCTCGGTGCTCCACGAGCAGCACGTGGCCGTTGAAGTGGAAGTCGCCGACCAACGGCACGTCGGCACCCATGTCCCGCAGGCGCTCCCTGATCTCCGGCACCGCCCGCGCCGCCGCGGCGTCGTTGACGGTCACGCGCACGATCTCGCTGCCGGCCCGCCACAGCTCGTAGACCTGCTGGGCCGTGGCCGCGGCGTCAGCCGTGCTGGTGTTGGTCATGCTCTGCACGACGACGGGGTGCCCGCTCCCGATGGGCACGCGGCCCACCCACGTGGTCGGCGTGCTGCGCCTGAGGGTCAGCTCCACGGGCTCAGGATAGCGCCGCGTCGGCCGCCGCGCCGTCAAGCACCGCGAGGACCTGCGGCAGCAGCGTGCGCGTGCAGGACAGCCCGGCGCCGCGGTGGATGCCCTCGTTGCCGCGCAGGTCGCCGAAGTAGCCGCCGGCCTCCGGCAGGATCACGCCGAACGGGCCGGCGTCGTGCGGGGCCAGCACCGGGTCGATCATCGCCTCGGCGCGCCCCACCGCCACGCAGGCGTGTCCGTAGGCGTCGCCCCAGCCGGGCCGGTGGAAGGCGCGCGCCATGAGGCGCCGCCAGGCGTCCCCCATGCCCGCTTTCTCGAAAGCCCAGGCGTCGGTGAACGCCACCATCGCCTGGGAGAGGTCGGCGGTCTCCCTGACCCTAACGGGCCTGCCGTTGAGGTAGGCGCCCATCCCCTTGGCGGCGTAGACGACCTCGCCCAACGCCGGGAACCCCGCCGCGCCCACGACCACCTCGCCGGACACCTCGAGGGCCAGCAGCACGCCGTAGAGCGGCACGCCGCGCATGAACGACTTCGTGCCGTCTACCGGGTCTATGTACCAGCGGGCCTCGGCGCCCTCGTTGCTGACGCCGTGCTCCTCCCCGACGATGCCGTGGTCCGGGAACGCGGCCTCCAGGCGCGCGCGTATCAGCTCCTCCGCCCGGACGTCCGCCTCGGTGACGGGGGTCCCGTCCTCCTTGAGGCGCGGCTCGAGCGGGCGCCCGAAGTAGCCGAGCGTGAGACGACCCGCGTCGTGGACGGCTTCGAGGCAGACCTGGAGGGCCTTGGCGTGATCCATGCGGTGGTACCATACCAACCGACATGCTCGTCACCAGGGAGCAGCTCGAGCGGAACGAGAGGGCAGCGCTGGCGCCTTACGCCTGCCTCGCGGCCGAGTCGCGCGGGCGCATACACCCCGAGTCCGAGAGCGCCTACCGCACGGCGTTCCAGAAGGACAGGGACCGCGTGCTCCACACGAGCGCGTTCCGGCGCCTGGAGTACAAGACCCAGGTGTTCGTGAACTACGAGGGCGACTACTACAGGACGCGCCTGACGCACACCCTCGAGGTCGCGCAGGTGGCGACGAGCATCGCCAGGGCCCTGGGGCTGAACGAGGACCTGGCTGAGACGATCGCGCTGGCGCACGACCTCGGCCACCCGCCGTTCGGGCACGCGGGCGAGAAGGCGCTCAACGAGCTGACCCGGCACGTGGGGGGCTTCGACCACAACCGCCAGAGCCTGCGCATCGTCACCCAGCTGGAGAAGCGCTACCCCGGCTTCCCAGGGCTGAACCTCACGTGGGAGACGCTCGAGGGGATCATGAAGCACGAGACCGAGTACGACGTGCCGGACTCGACGTGGGAGCCGGACGCCCAGCCCTCGCTGGAGGCGCAGGTCGTGAACGTGGCCGACGAGGTCGCGTACAACGCCCACGACCTCGACGACGGGCTGAGGTCGGGCCACCTGACGCCGCAGCAGATCAGCGAGGTGCCACTGGTCGGCGAGCTCATGGACCGGCTCGGCATGGACCCCGCGAGCTTCACGAAGTACGACAGGTACACGCTGCAGCGGGAGCTGCTCGGCGACGTCATCTCCGACGTCGTCACCGCCACCCACGAGCGGCTGGGGGACGCCGGCGTGAGGTCGCTGGCCGACGTGCGCTCCTACCCCACCAAGCTGCTGGGGCCCTCGGAGGCGATGGCGGCGCAGCTGAGGGAGCTCAAGTCGTTCCTCTACCAGAACTTCTACTTCCACTACCGGCTCATCCGCATGTCGCGGAAGGCCCACATGGTCCTCGAGAAGCTCTACAACGCCTACTGCTACACGGCCGAGATGCTGCCCCCGGACGTGCAGCAGCAGGCCGCGGCCGACGGCATCGAGCGCGCCCTCCTCGACTACCTCTCGGGCATGACCGACAGGTACGCCAACGACGAGTACCGGCGCCTCTTCATGCCCGCCGAGCTCACCTAGCCGAGCCGGGCGGTCATCAGTCGGTGCGCCGGGCCACGCCCAGGAGCGTGCCGTCGACGGCGTCGCGGACCCAGACCACGGGGTAGCCCGCGCGCAGCACCCGCACGAGCGTCCACGGGCTGGTGAGGGCCGTGGTGGTCATGGCGCCAGGGGCCGGCTCGACGAACTCGACGTCCACGTAGAGCTCGCCCTGCTCGACGGCCACGCGGCGCGCCTGCACGGAGTACCCGCCGCTGGCCTTCTGGCCTTGGTAGATGGCCACCAGGGTCTCGCGCGAGAAGTCGACTTCGGGCACGGGCGGCGGCTGCAGCTGCGAGGCGTGGACGCGCGACCAGAACGAGACGAGCTGCTGCCGGTTCGAGATCAGCTCGAAGCGCGCGCTCGTGACGCCAGTGGCCTGCGCGCCGCTGGCCAGCGTCTCCCAGGTGAGCTGCTCCGGAGCGGGCCTGTAGGCGCCCTCGTCGGTGGTAATCTCGTGCTGCACGTAGAGCCCGGTGCGTCGGTGCTCGGCCAGGCCGTCGATCGCGTGGGTGGGCAGCGTGGACGGCTCGAGCTCCACGAGGACGAACGGGCCGCGGCCCTCGAACGAGGCGGCCAAGGCGTCGGCCTCCTCGTTGGTGAGCTGCCCTATGCCGCGCAGGCCGTTGAGGCGCGGGCGCGGCACGACCCTCTGGGTCACGCCCGGGGTGCCGTCGGGGACGAGCGTGAGGTAGCTGGACCCGTCGTAGTAGACGACCTCGCCCACGTCCTGGCTGACCGTGAGCTGCATGTCGGTGGTGAGCGGTATGCGGCGTGCCACCGCCGGGGCGGCTTCGAGCGGCTGGAGGGGCGCGGACAGGTGCGGCTTGCCGTCGACCAGCAGCGAGCTGCGCACCGTCACGTCGGCGGCGCGCCTCTGGTCGTTGGCCGGGGCCTCCGTGAGGGTCAGGGTGCCGCCCTCGTAGGCGAGCTCACCCGGTCCCCCGTAGAAGAACGTCAGGCGCCGCGGTGCGTCGCCGTAGAGGAAGACGTCCGACGCGCTGCGCGGCGACTCGGGCTGGCAGCCCGCGAGCAGCGCTAGCAGTGTGGCGAGGCAGAGCAGGGTCCTGACGCGCATGTACTCCTCCGCGACGCATGCTAACACCGGCTTCCTGAGAGCCAGATACGGCTCGGCTATGCTGGCGTGGTGCCGCCGTCCGCCGAGCGCGTGCTCGTCCTCTCCGCGTCCATCGGTGGTGGGCACGTGGCCTGCGCCAAGGCGCTCGAGTCCGCCTTCCTGCAGCGCGGGGTCGAGGCCCGCCACGTCGACCTCCTCGAGCACACCGCCCTCCCCTTCAGGCGCCTCTACAGGCAGGCCTACTTCGACCTGGTGCGCAACGTCCCCGACCTCGTCGAGTGGCTGGGGCGCCGGCTCGACCGCCGGCCGACCGAGACCCTGACCGTGCAGCGCCGGCTGCGGGCGCGCGTCGTGCGCATGCTGTCCTACGAGCTGCCCCGCCTCATCGACAAGTTCGCGCCCGACGCCGTGGTGCACACGCACTTCCTGGGGCCGGAGGTGATGGCCGGGCGCGTCAGGCGCCGCGCGCCGCTGCCGCAGGCCGAGGTGATTACCGACTTCTTCGCCCACAGCCTCTGGCTGCAGCCGGGCATCGCCAGGTACTACGTGGCCGTGGAGGAGGTGAAGGTGCACTTGGTCTCGGCGGGCGTGGACGCCTCCCGCGTGAGCGTCACCGGCATACCCGTGGACCCGGCCTTCGCCGCCCTGCCCAGCAAGGCCGAGGCCAGGGCGCGCCTGGGCCTGTCGCAGGACCGCGACGTCCTGCTGGTCATGGCCGGCGGCCTCGAGGCCGACGACCTCGCCGGCGTGCTCGACAGGCTGAGGCACATGCGCTGGCCCCTCGACGTCGAGGTCGTGACCGGCCGCAGCCAGCGCCTGTCGCGGCTGGTGGAGGACCACGCCGAGCCCGTCGGGCCGGTGCGCGTGCGCGGGCACGGGTTCGTGACGGACGTGCCCCTGCGCATGGCCGCCGCCGACATGGTCCTCACCAAGCCCGGCGGGCTCACCTGCAGCGAGGCGCTAGCCGCCGGCCTGCCGCTCCTGCTGGTGAGCCCCTACCCGCTCCACGAGGAGGCGAACGCCACCGTGCTGCTCGAGAACGGCGCTGCCCTCAGGGTCGAGCCGCTCTCCACCCTTCCCTTCAAGCTCGGTCGCGTCCTCGCCGAGCGCGAGAGGCTCGAGGCCATGCGCTCCGCGGCCCGGCGCCTGGCGCACCCCGACGCGGCGTGGCGGGTCGCCGACGATGTCCTCGCGGAGCTGGTGCGCAAGGGGGGCGAGGCGTGAGGGCGCTCAGGAGCGTCGCGCTGCTGCTGGCCCTGCTCGCCGTGGCCGGTGGCGCGGCCGCGCAGCTGGCCGGGCAACCGGGTTCCCCCGGGCCGGCGCGCCTCACGGTCGACGTCCTCGTCTACGGCAGCGAGCCGGAGGCGATCGTCGCCGCGGTGGCCGCCGCCGAGGAGGGCGCCAGGACGGTCCTCGTCACGCCCGACGACAGGCTAGGCGGTCTCTTCGTGCTGGGCGAGCTGAACGTCCTCGACCTCAAGACCCAGCCGCACGACTACCAGCTCGGCCTCTTCGACCGCTGGTGGCGCATGGTAGGGCGCGGCGAGTCGTTCGACGTGCACGCCGCGGAGCAGGCGTTCGAACGTCTGCTCGTCGCCGCCGGCGTGCAAGTGGTCAGGTCGGCGCGCGAGGTGACCCCGGTCGTCGAGGCGCCGGGCGTCGTGACGGGCGTGACGTTCCGGGCCGGCGACGACAGGTCCTTCGCCGTCAGCGCCGCGCACGTCATCGACGGCAGCGGCGACGCCGACCTGGCCGCGGCCGCCGGGGTCGCGTTCGACGTCGGCTGGTCGGCCTTCGGGGTCCAGCAGCGCATGGCCGACACGCTGGTGCTGCGGGTCTCGGGGGTCGACTGGCGCGCCCTCGTGGAGGGCGTGAGGGCGCGCGGCCGCGACTACGCCGTGGCCAAGGACCGCGTGGTGTGGGGCCACTTCGGCGGCGTGCCCGCTGCCTACCAGCCCAGCCAGCCGGGCATGAGGCTGCGCGGCCTCAACGTCGGCCTCCAGGCCGACGGCACCGTGCTCATCAACGCCTTGCTGCTCTACGGCATCGACCCTCTCGACCCCGAGTCGCTGGCCGGCGGCATCGCGCGTGGGCTGGCCGAGGGCCCGCGCATCGTCGAGTACCTGGCCGCCCACGTGCCCGGCTTCCAGCGCGCCACGTTCGCCGGCGCCGCCGAGCGCCTGTACGTGCGCGAGAGCCGGCACCTGCGCGCCCGCTGCACGCTCACGGCCGACGACGTCTTCGACAACAGGGTGACGCCCCAGGACGTGGCGGCAGGCGGCTACCCGCTGGACGCGCAGTCGATGACCCCGTACGACACCGGCTTCGTCTGGGGCGTGCCCGAGATGTACGGGGGCCGGCTCTGCATGATGGTGCCCGCCGGCGGCCCGGCGGGCGTCTGGGTGGTCGGCCGCAGCGCCGGCTACGACCCGGTGGCGTTCTCGAGCGCGCGCGTGGTGCCGTTCGGCATGGCCATGGCCGAGGCCGCGGGCGTGGCGGCGGCGCTGGGGGCGCGAGCCGGCGTGAGCCCGCTGGTGGCCGCCACCGACGCCTCGTTCGTGACCGACGCGCGCCGCCTGCTGGCCGGCCGCGGCGCCTACCTGCCCGACGTGAGGCCGCGCCGCGCCTCAGGCCCGGTCGACCACGCCCACTACCAGGCCTTCCGCACGCTGGTGGCCAGGGGCCTCGCCACGGGCGGCTACGCCAACGACCCGAACCTGTCCGCGCCGGTGACGACGCTATCCTTCGCCTACCTGCTGTCGAACGTGGCCACGCGCTACCACCTCAGGCCGGACCTGGCGCAGGCGATCGTCGACGCGGCCTTGGGCGAGGCGCCGGCGGAGGCGCCGCTCAGCCCCGACGTGGCCGCGGCCGTCACGAGGGCCGTGGCGTGCCTGCTCGACGACTGTCCTGCGGGCGATGGTTGGCGGGGCCTCCACGACGACGGCTTGGCCTGGACCGACCAGCCGCCTCCTGGACCGCTCGACCGCGGCCAGGCCTACGCCCTCGCCGCCGCGCTGGCCAAGGCCGCCGCGCCCTGAGGGCCGGGTAGCACGCCCGCCTCGCGCAGGCGGCCCAACAGCTCGTTCATGGCCGCCTCGCCGGCGGCGATCGACTCGGGCGAGCGGTGGAAGTCCCACCACGACACGCCTGGGTCCACCGACACCAGGTAGGCGCCGCGCGGGGCGCGCACCCGCCGCGTGTAGGAGCGTGCGGCGATCGCCAGCCCACGGGCCAGGCGCCTGACCGTGCCGGCCACGCCGAGCGCGGCTGTCCTGCGGTAGTACTCGCGCCCGCCGCGTGAGGCCGCGAAGCGCCTCATGGCGGCGACCAGCCGCGAGCGGCTCACGTCCACGCCGGCGTGGACGCCGAGCATCAGCGCGGGGCCGAGGGTGGCGAGCGCCGCGAACGGCACCGTCTCCACCAGGCCGCCGTCTATGAGCACCTGGCCCTCCAGCGGCACCGGCGCGAAGACGCCGGGCAGAGCGCAGGAGGCGCGCACGGCGTCGGCGATGCGCCCAGACCTGATGACCCTCAGCCGCCCGGTGGCTAGGTCCGTGCAGGCGACGGCGAGGGGGAGGCGCGCGTCGTCGAAGCCGGCCCCCATGAAGAACTTGCGGTCGAGCCAGTCGGAGAGCCGGCGGCCGCGCACCAGGCCGCCCTCGTGCAGGCCGAAGTCGAGGGCCTGCCGCCACAGCTCGGCGACGTCCTGGTCGCGGACGGCGCGCTCGATCTCCAGCGGGGGGCTGCCGAGGGCGTAGAGCGCGGCGATCACGGCCCCGTAGCTGGTGCCGGCGACGCCGGCGACGTTCACACCGGCCGCCTCCAGCGCCTTGAGGGCGCCGACGTGCGCCACGCCGCGGGCGGCGCCGCCGCCGAGGGCCACCCCGACGGTTGGGCGGGTGCCCGTTCCGGTCATGGCGAGATGCTAGCAGACGCCTCCGGGGCGTCACCGATCCGTGGCCCCGAGAACCACGACCAGGACGCGCTTCCCAGCGCGCCCGCGCACCGGGGACGCCGGGCGGCCGGTGCTACACTGCCGGCGGGGATGTCGGCCCTCTACCAGCGCGCCAGGCCAGTGACGTTCGACCAGGTGGTCGGGCAGGAGCACGTCAAGGACGTGCTCGCCTCCGCCGTGGCGCGCGGCATGACGGGCCACGCCTACCTCTTCTCCGGCCCGCGCGGCGTGGGCAAGACGACCACGGCGCGCCTCATGGCGATGGCCGTGAACTGCGAGCGCGAGCCCGACAAGCGCCCCTGCGGCGAGTGCGAGTCGTGCCGGCTGGTACGGGAAGGTTCCCACCCCGACGTCCTGGAGCTCGACGCCGCCTCGAACAACTCGGTGGACGACGTGCGGGCGTTGCGCGAGCGCGCGGGGCTGGCCAGCCTGCGCGGGGGCACGCGCGTGTGGATCCTCGACGAGGCCCACATGCTCAGCCGCGCCGCCGCCAACGCGCTCCTCAAGACCCTCGAGGAGCCGCCGCCCGGGCTCATGTTCGTCCTGGCGACCACCGAGCCGGAGAAGCTGCCCCCTACGATCCTCTCCCGGTGCCAGCACTTCCGCTTCCGCCGCCTCACCGACGCCGAGATCCTCGGCAAGCTCACGCGCCTCTGTGCCGAGGCCGGGGTGCAGGCCGAGGAGGCGGCGCTGACGCTCGTGGCCAGGGCGGCCGAGGGCGCGATGCGCGACGCCGAGTCGCTCCTCGAGCGCCTGATCGTCGGCGGCGGGCCCGTCACGGCGGCCGCCGCCGAGGACGCGCTGGGGCTGCCGCCGCGCGAGCGGCTCGTGGAGCTCTCCGACGCCCTCCTCGACGCGGACCTGGCACGCCTCCTGCCGCGTGCCGGCGACCTCTACCGAGCCGGCTTCGCCCCGCGCACCGTGGCCGAGCAGCTGGGCCGCACACTGAGGGACCGCCTGCACGAGGCCCTGGCGTCTGGCTCGGCCGACGAGGCGCGCCTCGTGGCCGTGATCAGCGCCCTCGACGGGGAGCTGGAGCGCTTCAACCGTCGCGACGACCTTTACGGCCTCGAGGTCGCGCTCATCAAGGCCGCCGCCGCGGGCCGCCCTGGCGCGGTCGCGGCCGCTCCCGAAGCGCGCGAGGACCGGCGGCGTCCGGCCGATAGGCAGGCCGCCGGGCCCCCCGTCCCGGCGGGCCGCGCGCCATCCCCCGCACAAGGGACGGCGGAGCCTAGGACCACCCAGCCGGAGACCGCCCCGGCCTCGGGCACGTCGCCGCGCGCGCCAGCCGCGGAGGCGCCCCAGCCCGAGCCGGCCCCGCCCCAGGAAGCCCAGCACGGGCGCGAGGAGCCGGTCCAGCCCGCCGCGGAGCCAGGCGTGCCCGCGCCCGACGCTGGAGGGGAGGGCAGGCGCTCCTTCTCGTGGCACGCCGTGCGCACGGCCGCCACGCCCCAGCTGAAGGCGTTCCTCCAGCCCGCGCGTGCCGAGGAGGCCGGGGGCGTCGTCACGCTCGAGTTCGACGAGCGCTACCGCTTCCACTACGAGCAGGTGCTCGCGAGACGCGCCGAGCTGGAGGAGCTGGTCGCCCGCGTGGCGGGGCCCGGCTACACCCTCGACCTCAGGGGGCCCAGGGGCGGCACGCAGCGCCGCAAGCCGGCCGCCGCGCCGGCGGCGGAGCCCAAGCCGCGCGCCGAGCCCAAGGCGCCGGTGGACGGCTCGCCGCGCCCTCCGGCGCGCGCGCCAGCCCCTCCGGAGCCGCGCCCGGCGCAGACGTCGGCGCCCGACCCGTTCGAGCCCCCGGCCGAGGAGCCGCCGCCTCCCCTCGACGACGAGCCTTACGAGGCACTGCCGCCGGGCTTCTGGGACGACTACGGGGAGCCGGCGGCCGCGAGCGACGAGCCGCCGCAAGGCGCCGCCCCCGGCTCGGCCCTGGCCCAGCTGCAGCGCCTCTTCCCGGGCAGGGTCATCGAGTTCAGGCCGCACGCCGCCGCCGATGAGCCGGCGGCGGAGGCAGCCCCCGATGCGGAGGGCGAAGTGCCGCAGGGATACGATGACGAAGGACAAGACCGCCTCGAGTTCGGCGCGTGACCGCCGGACCAGCGCCGAGGTGAGGGGCCGCCGGTCGGCCCGAGGAGACGCATGAACATCCAGAAGCTCATGAAGGAGGCGCAGCGCGCCCAGCGGAAGATGGCCGAGGCCCAGGAGCGCCTGGCCGAGATGACCGTCGAGGGCTCGGCCGGCGCCGGCATGGTCACGGCCGTGGCCAAGGGCGACGGCACCATCGCCTCCATAAGGATCGACAAGAGCGTCGTCGACCCCGAGGACGTGGAGATGCTCGAGGACCTCGTCACGGCCGCCGTATCCGAGGCCCAGCGCCGCGCCAAGGAGCTGCAGGAGCAGGAGCTCGGCTCGGTGATGGGCGGCATGGGCGGCATGGGCGGCCTCGGCGGGCTCTTCTGATGGCGGTGGGCGCCGCCCTGACGTGAGGTACCCGACCGCCCTGACCACGCTCATCCGCGAGCTGGGCCGCCTGCCCGGCATCGGGCCCAAGAGCGCCCAGCGGCTGGCGTTCCACCTGTTCAACCGCCCCGAGGAGGACGTGCGGGCCCTCGCCGAGGCGCTCATCGACGCCAAGCGCGGCCTGGCGCGGTGCCCCGTCTGCTTCAACGTCATGACCGCGGGCGAGGAGGCGTGCGCCGTTTGCACCGACCCGACCCGCGACCGCAAGACGATCTGCGTCGTCGAGCAGCCGGCCGACGTGCTGGCCATCGAGCGCAGCGGCGAGTACACGGGCCTCTACCACGTGCTCCACGGCGCGCTCAGCCCCATGAACGGGGTCGGGCCGGACGAGCTCACGATCTCCTCCCTCGTGCGACGGCTCGAGGGGGTCTCCGAGGTCGTGCTCGCCACCTCGACCACCGTCGAGGGCGAGGCCACCGCCCTCTACCTCGCCAGGCAGCTCCAGGACCTGCCTCTCACAGTGAGCCGCATCGCCTACGGCCTGCCGGTGGGCGGCGACCTGGAGTACGCCGACGAGGTCACGCTCGGCAGGGCCATGAGCAACAGGCGCGCCGTCTGACCTGGCGCTCTCATCCAGCGTTCAAGAGGCCGCTCCGGAGCGCTTAGCGCCGTCCCGATGGGCTACATCTGCCGTCGCGGGCGGCGTCTTGACGTTCTCGAGGCCGCCCGTATAATGTGCCGGCTTCCCGGGAGGGGGACAACCCTAGCTTGCCAGAAGATCGCCGTCGCAACCGTCTCGTCATCGTCGAGTCGCCCACGAAGGCGCGGACCATCAGCCGCTTCCTTCCGCCGGGCTACCAGGTCGAGGCGAGCATGGGCCACGTCCGCGACCTCCCCTCGTCAGCCGCGGAGATCCCCGAGGAGATCCGCAAGGAGAGCTGGTCGCGCCTGGGCGTGAACGTCGAGGCCGGCTTCAAGCCCGTCTACGTCGTCTCCCCCGGCAAGAGAGAGGTCGTGCGCCGCCTCAAGGCCGCCGTCAAGCAGGCCGACGAGGTCTACATCGCGACGGACGAGGACCGCGAGGGCGAGTCCATCGGCTGGCACCTCGTCGAGGTGCTCGAGCCCAAGGTCCCCGTGAAACGGATGGTCTTCCACGAGATCACCGAGGACGCCATCCGCGAGGCCCTCGCCAACACCAGGCAGATCGACCTCGACCTCGTGGACGCGCAGGAGACGCGCCGCGTGCTCGACCGGCTCGTGGGCTACGAGCTGAGCCCGCTGCTGTGGCGCAAGATCGCCCCCCGCCTCTCTGCCGGGCGCGTGCAGAGCGTGGCCGTCCGCCTCCTGGTGATGCGGGAGCGGGAGCGCCTCGACTTCGTCTCCGGCACCTACTGGGACCTGGCGGCCAGGCTGTCGGCGGCCGGCGCCTCCTTCACCGCCGAGCTCACGGCCGTGGCCGACAGGCGCGTGGCCCAGGGCCGCGACTTCGACGCCGACACGGGCCGCCTCAAGGAGGGCCTCAAGGACGTGGTGCTCCTGGGCGAGCCCGCGGCCCGGTCGCTGGGGGCAGCCGCCGAGGGCGGCGCGTGGAGCGTCGTCGACGTCGAGGAGAAGCTGCAGTCGCGCTCGCCTGCGCCCCCCTTCACCACCTCGACGCTGCAGCAGGAGGCGAGCCGCAAGCTCGGCCTCGCGGCGCGCGAGACCATGCGCATCGCGCAGTCGCTCTACGAGAACGGGTACATCACCTACATGCGCACGGACTCGGTGAACCTCTCCAACGAGGCGCTGAGCGCCGCGCGCGAGGCCATCAGGCGCCGCTACGGCGAGGACTACCTCACCGAGAGCCCGCGCCGCTACAAGCAGCGCGCCAAGGCCGCCCAGGAGGCCCACGAGGCCATCAGGCCGGCAGGCACGCAGATGCGCACGGCCGAGGAGCACGGGCTGCGCGGCATGGAGGCCCGCCTCTACGACCTCATCTGGAAGCGCACCGTCGCCACCCAGATGAAGGACGCGCGCCTCAAGCTGGTGACCGCGCGCATCGAGGCGCGCCTGCCCGACGCCAAGGTCGTGGAGGAGGCCCTCGGCACGCGTGCCGAGCCCGTGCTCTCCTTCCGCGCCTCGGGCCGCACGGTCGTGTTCCCCGGCTACTTCAGGGCCTACGTGGAGGGATCCGACGACCCCGAGGCCGCCCTCGACGACCGCGACCAGCCGCTGCCTCCGCTGGCGAAGGGCGCCGCCCTCCAGTGCCAGGCGGTCGAGCCGCTCGGGCACGAGACGAAGCCGCCGGCGCGCTTCACCGACGCCAGCCTCGTCAAGGTCCTCGAGTCCGAGGGCATCGGCAGGCCGAGCACGTACGCCTCGATCATCGACACCATCCTCTCGCGCGGCTACGCCCGCAAGGTGGGCCAGCAGCTGGTGCCCACGTTCACGGCCTTCGCCACGACGGCGCTCCTCGAGCGCCAGTTCAGGCGGCTAGTCGACACCGAGTTCACGGCGGGCATGGAGGCGATCCTCGACGCCATCGCCTCCGGCGAGCGGCCCAGCGACAGGTACCTGCACGACTTCTACCTGGGCGAGGACGGCATCGTCAGGCGCGTGGAGCAGGCGATGGAGGGCATCGACGCCCGCGCCATCTCCACCATCACCGCCGCCAAGTGGGAACCGTACGTGGTGCGGGTGGGCCGCTACGGGCCGTACGTCGAGGGCACGATCGACGGCGAGGTCAAGACGGCCTCGCTGCCGCCCGACGTCGCGCCGGCCGACGTCACCCGCGAGGACCTGGAGCGCTACCTGCGCGAAGGGAACATGGGCGACGTCACCCTCGCCACGGAGCCGGAGAGCGGGCTGCCCGTGCTGCTCAAGCGCGGCCCCTTCGGCCCCTACCTGCAACTGGGCACCGGCGAGGGCGAGGAGAAGCCGAAGCGCGTGTCGCTGCCCCCTGGCGTGGAGCCGCACGACGTCACGCCGGAGATGGCCCTCGAGCTCATCGCCCTGCCCAAGCGCCTCGGCGAGCACCCGGAAGGCGGGTCCGTGGACGTCGGCATAGGGCGCTACGGGCCGTACGTGAAGCACAAGAGCACCTACGCCTCGCTGCCCAAGGACGTCTTCGTCCTCGACGTCACGTTGGACACGGCCCTCGAGCTCCTGAAGAAGAAGGCGCAGAGGGGCGGCGCCGCGCTGCGCGAGCTGGGCGTCGACGAGCGCACGGGCGAGGTCGTCGACGTTCGGGAGGGCCGCTTCGGCCCCTACGTGAAGCGGGGCAAGGTGAACGCCTCGCTGCCCAAGGACGTCACGCCGGACGAGGTGACGCTCGAGCAGGCCGTGGCGCTCCTCGACGCCCGCGCCCAGGCGGCCGCGGCCAAGGCTGGCGCCAAGGGCGGACGCGGCACGGGCGGCAAGAAAGCCGCTGCCGCCGGGAAGAAGTCGGCGACCAAGAAGGCCGCTGCGAAGAAGACGGCCAAGAAGGCGCCGAAGTCGAGCACGCGCACCGTCAAGGGCCGCACCACGCGGGCCGGCGCGCGGCGGACCAAGACCGCCTGAACGCGCTCGGGAAGCCGCGCCGCTAACGGCCCGCCCGGGCTTCCCGGCGTACCGGGCTGCCGGCGGGGCGGCCGTACAATGCGTCGTGCGGCGCTACACCGTCACGGACGGCATCGTCATCCGCCGGACCCCGCTGCCCAGCGGCGACCTGGTGGTCACGCTGTTGTCGAACGAGGGCAAGTGGCGCGGCGTGGCCCGCAAGGGCAAGCTGCCCGGCGGGAACCTCGGGAAGCTGAGCCTCTTCCACGACGTCACGCTGCAGTACTACCGGAAGCGCGACGAGGACCTGGCGCTGATCACCCAGGTGCAGCTGGGCGGCGCGCTGCCCGGGCTCACGCGGCCCGACGTCTACCCCTACGCGAACCTGCTCGCCGAGCTGGTGGACGCCCTCACCGTCGACGTCCACCTGGGCGAGCGCGTGCATGAGTACCTGGCCAGCGGCCTGCGCGGCCTGGTGAAGCACGCGGACCCGGAGCACGTGGCGCTCATCTACTCCTGGCGCCTCCTCGGCCTCGCCGGCCTGGCGCCAACCGTGAACCGCTGCGCGCGCTGCGGGCGCCCCGGACCGCTGGTCGCGTACGACCCAGCCGCCGGCGGCCTCACCTGCGAGGCCTGCGGCCTGGGTGAGGGCGCCGCGGGGCTCGGCACCAGCTACGTGGGCGGGGAGGGCGCGGCCGAGCTCGTGGACCTGGTCGAGGCCCCCATGCGCGAGGCGCTCGCCCGCCCGCCCGTGGAGCGCGAGACGCACTGGCGCGTCCTGACGCGCCACGTCCAGTACCACGTGCGCGAGCTGAACAGCCTGGCGGCCCTGCCGCTGGCCGCCGGGGCCGCGTCGTGACCGCCTGGCTGGCGGCCCTGGCCCTCGGCTACCTCCTGGGGGGCTTCCCCACCGCCTACCTGCTGGCCCGCGCCAGGGGCAAGGACGTCTTCGCCGTCGGCTCCGGGTCGATGGGCGCCATGAACACGGCGCGCAACGTGGACAAGGCCCTGGGCGTGCTTGTCCTCGTGGTCGACGCCGCCAAGGGGGCGCTCGCCGCCTGGCTGGGCGGGGTGATGGCGGGCCTGGAGCCCGGCAGCGACCCGCTCTTGGCGTCGCTGCTCGGTGCCCTCGGCGCCGTGGCTGGGCACTGCTTCTCGCCCTACGTGGGCTTCCGCGGCGGCAAGGGGTTGGCGACCGCGTTCGGCGCCCTGCTCGTCGTGCATCCGGCGCCGCCGCTCTACGGCGTCGTGCTGCTCGTCGGCCTGCTGCTGGTGTTGCGCCGCAGCGACCCGGCGATCCTCGTGACCATGCTCCTCTTCCCCGTCGTCGTGCTCTTCGGCCTCGACAGGTGGGGCTGGCCGCGCGAGGACACGTTCACGACCACCACGGTGGTGACGGCCATGGCGGTCGTGGGGGTGGTGAGGCTGCTGCTCAGCTGGCGCCGCCCGCGGCAGCAGCCGGGTTAGCCGGCGCAAGAGGGGTCACTGCCAGCGCTCGCGCCCCTCGAGGGTCCCGCCCCTCAGCAGCGTCCGCGCCTCGCCCACCAAGAACAGCGAGCCGGCCACCAGCACCAGCTCGCCGGGCTGCGTCAGCCGTCGCGCGGCCTCCAGCGCCGCCGCGGTGTCGGCGGCCTCGACCACGCCCTGCGCGCCCAGCCGGGTGGCCGCCGCGGCCAGGTCGCCCGTCGGCGCGGCACGGGGCGAGGAGCTGGAACGCGTGACCACGACGTGGCGCGCGCGCCGCACCAAGGGCCGCAGCACGCCGCCCAGGTCCTTGTCGGAGGACACTCCCACGACCACGGCGGCCGGCGCGCCGCCCAGGTCGTCGAGCGTGCTGGCCACGGCCTCGGCCGCCTGGGGGTTGTGGGCGCCGTCCAGGACCCAGGCGCGGTCCAGGTCGAGCCTCTCGAGCCGGCCCGGCCACCGCGTGGCCGCTACGGCCTCGCGCACGGCGTCGGCCGGCAGCCCGAGCGCCAGCGCCGAGACCACCGCCACGGCCACGTTCCAGGCCTGGTGCCTCCCCACCAGCGGCGTCCGCACCTCCAGGGGCAGCCCGGCGAGCCCGCCGCTGACCGTCAGGCGCAGCCCTTCCCAACCCGACGACCCCACCTGCACGTCGAAGTCGCGTCCCAAGGCGAGGAGAGGAGCGCCGAGCTCGGAGGCGGCCGCCGCGATCGCCTCTAGGGCCTCGCCGGCCGCGCCCGTGACCGCCGGGACGCCGGGGCGCAGCACGCCGGCCTTCTCGCGCGCGATGGCCGCGACCGTGTCGCCGAGCACCGCCTGGTGGTCGAGGGCCACGCCGGTGATCACGGAGAGGCTCGGCGCGAGGGCGTTGGTGGCGTCGAAGCGTCCTCCCAACCCGACCTCCATGACCGCCCAGTCGACGCCGGAGGCGCGGAACCTGTGGAGCGCGGCGGCCGTGACCACCTCGAAGAAGGTGCAGCCGAGGCGCTCGGCCGCGGGACGCACCGCGGCCACCGCCTCCTCCATCTCGGCGTCCGTGGCCTCCACGCCGTCGACGCGGGCCCTCTCGCCCACGCGCTCCAGGTGAGGGCTGAAGAACGATCCCGTGCGGTGGCCAGACCGGGTGAGGGCCGCCGCCAACAGCCTGGCGACGCTGCCCTTGCCGTTGGTGCCGGCGACCAGCGCGACGCGCGTGCCTGGCGCCGGCAGGCCGAGCTCGGCCAGCAGCGCCTCCACGCTCTCCAGGCCCGGCCTCATGCCGAAGCGCTGCAGGCCGAACAGCCAGTCGAGTCCGGGTGTCTCTCTCACGTCTCCTCGTCGCACGCCTTGAGCAGCTCGGCGTCGGGGTCGCCGCGCGTGTCGTGGTGGTGACGCACCAGCCAGGCCACGCGGGCGTCACCCGAGGCCTCCAGGACCATCAGGGCGCCGTAGGCGGCGTGGTGGCGGCGCGCCTGTCTAGTACCAGACAGACCGGTACGTCTAGGTTCTGCCGGCACGTCGGGCTCGGGCAGGAGGTGGGCCAGCACCCGGCTGAGGGCGCCGTTGTCGCTCCCCGTCTTGCCGACGTCGTGCAGGAGGGACGCCCTGAGCAGCTCGCGCGGGGCGTCGGGGCGCCGGGCCGCCACGCGGCGGGCCACCTGGACGGCGTGGGCGCGCTCGGACCGCGGCATGGCCGAGTAGAGGCGCGCCTCGGCGGGGTCGAGGACGGACAGGGCCCACTCGTCGTCGGGGTCGGCTAGCGCCGGTACCGCAGCCTGCAGCGTCCTGACGGCGGCGTTGAGGGCCCAGCGCACGCTCCACCTCACGGACGCCGAGTCTAGCGCCTGGCCCGGCGGCGGCCGGCAGCGGGTGGCTTGTATGCTGTCCACCGCGGCCCTCGTCGCAGGAAGGCCCAACCTCGCATGTCTCGCAGCACGTCACGTACCCTCCTCGCCCGCGTCCCGCTCATGGTCGTCGCGGCCGTCCTCCTCGCGACCTCCCTGGCCGCTCCCGGCGACGGCGCCGTCTCGTCGGGGCCGGTCGACCAGGAGGTCCCGGCCTCCGCCCAGGCCCCGGCCGGCATGACCGCCGAGGAGGCCGCCGACGCCGCCGTGCAGGAGTGGCTGAACCGCCGGCCCGTGAGCGTCGACAGGATCGCCGCCGGCGACATCGAGCAGCTCTGCCGGGAGCTCCCCGGCCTGGTCACCCAGCCGGCGCCGCCCCCGGGCACCCAGGTGAACCTGACCGACCGCGTCGAGCGCACCACGCCCGCGGACGGCGACGTCAGGGTCTTCACCTACCCGGCCTCGCGGCCAAACGCGCCGCCGGAGATCGTCGAGGCGCGCGTGAGGCCCTCCGGGGACGGGTGGGAGACCGTCAGGGTCGGCTTCTGGTCGGACGCGCAGCTGACGGGCGCGAGGGCCTGGCTGCAGACGCCGATCGCCGCCTACACGTTCATCCTCGCCAGCGTCATCGTGGCCTTCATGCTGGCGCAGCGCGGCTCTCCGCTGCGGCGCTGGCTGGCCGTGACCCGCGCCGCCGTGGCCGAGCACCGCCGCCTGGTGATCGTGACCCTGGTGGCCCTCTACGGCGTGTTCGGCCTGGGCGTGGTCACCGGCTCCAGCCTCCCAGACTCGTGCGACGCGGCCGTCGTGGAGATCGTCCAGGGCGCCATCACGGCCCTAGGCGCCACGGACGCCTACGGCAGCGGCGACGTGCCGCGCGCCGCGGCCGTGACCTTCTACCAGAACTTCGTCGTGGTCACCCTCTCCGTCACCTTCACGCTGGCGGCGGTGCTGGGCGTGCCGGCCTACCTGTTCGCGGCCTTCTCGTTCTTCGCGCAGGGCGTGCCGTTCGGGATGCTGGGCGGCGGAGGGGCCGTCGAGCTCCTCGTCCTGCTGGTCGTGCTGGTGCTGGAGCTGACCTCCTACTTCTTCGTCGTGGCCGGCGGCGGGATGCTCCTCGCCACCATCTGGAGGAACGGCTTCGCCGGCATCCCCGTGGCGTTCCGCAAGCTGCTCTCGACGCTGCCCGTGGCCATGGTGCTGCTGATGGCCGGCGCTTGGTTCGAGGCGGCGGCCCTGATCATCGGCTTCTGAGCTCGCAGGTCGGGCGCCGCCCTGGTCATGGGCTGCCGAGCGAGGCCGTCCCGACCTGCCCAGTCCTGGCCTGGTCGTCGTCCTCTGAGCCAAGGCCTCAGGACGAGCCGAGCACCGACCTGATCCCCGGCGCCACGTGGAGCAGGCTCGACGCGCCGGCGAACGCCGCCGCCCCTTCCCCCACGACGTAGAGCGGCACGGGGTTGCGCGTGTGGGTGGCCACGCTCAGGTCCTCGACGTTGCCGTGGTCGGACGTGACCAGCAGCGTCACGCCGCGGGCCACGGGACCATCGGGGCTCGTGACGAGGTAGGCGAGGGCCTCGTCGAGGCGCTCGAGGAACGACACGGCCGCGGCGTGGTCGCGGGCGTGCCCGAAGCGGTCGGTGAGCCACACGTCGAGGAGCGTCAGCGCGTGCTCCGCCGCCAGTTCGCCCAGCACCCGCGCCGAGCCTACGGGGCCGAGCGGGCCGCCGGGCCGCTCCAGGTGCGCCCCGTGGAGGTCCGAGGGGACGGCCGCCCCGGCGGCGTAGTCGTCCTGGCCGCGCTGCCGCGCGCCGGCCGCGGACGCGGCGTAGGCGACGGCGTTGGGCCTGTACCTCCCGCCCTCGCGCGCGGCGAAGTACCCCGGCGGGTAGGCGTTGGCGAGCGCCGCGCCGCCCCTGGCGGCGGCGTCGTGGAAGACGGTGCCGGCGTCGAGCAGCCGCTTCAGGGTGGGGCCCGGCCATGGTCCGTAGTGGCCCTTCATGGCGTCGGCGGCGTTGAGGCCCGTGAGCAGCGCCGTCTGCCCCGTGGCCGACTGCGGCAGCCCGTCGTGGCCGAGCGTGGCGTCCAGCTCCCGGTACACGGCGGGCGCCGGGGCGTCACCGGCCCTCAGCGCGTCCAGCGTCGGCGTGCGAGCGTCGAGGACGGGGCTGGGCGCGGCGCCTGGCGGGGGCACCCCCACGCCGTCGAGGAAGACGAAGAGCAGCCGGCCCGTCAGCCGACCCCCAGGGCTTCCTGCGCGCGCTTCAGCGTGCGCGCCGCGACCTCGCTGGCCCGCTCGGCGCCCCTGGCGAGCACGGCGTCGAGGCTCGCCGGGTCGTCCATGTACTCCCGGTACCGCGCCTGCAGCGGGGCGAGCATCTGGTTCACGGCCTCGACGGTCAGCTTCTTCAAGGTGCCGTAGCCGCCGCCCTCCAGCTCGGCCTCGATGGCCTCCACCGGCTTGCCGGTGGCGACGTGCGCGATGGTCATCAGGTTCTTAACGCCCGGCGAGGCGTGCTCGAACCTCAGCTCACGGCCCGAGTCTGTGACCGCCGACATGATCACGCGCTTCACCGTGTCCGGGTCGTCGAGCAGCTCGATCGCGTGCCCGGGGCGCTCGGCCGCCAGGCTCTTGGACATCTTCACCGTGGGGTCGTCGAAGCCCATGATCCGGGCGCCCACCCTCGGCACCTCCGCCCTGGGTAGCACGAACGTCTCGCCGAACATGTGGTTGAAGCGCTGCGCCACGTCGCGCGTGAGCTCGATGTGCTGGACCTGGTCCTCGCCGACGGGCACCACCTCGGTGTCGTAGAGGAGGATGTCCGCCGCCTGCAGCACCGGGTAGACGAGGAGCCCCGTCCCCACGCTCTCACGGCCCTCGGACTTCGACTTGAACTGCGTCATGCGGTAGAGCCAGCCGAGCGGCGTGAGGCAGGCGAGCAGCCACTGCAGCTCGGAGTGCTCGCGCACGTGCGACTGCACGAAGATGACGCTCTTCTCGGGGTCGATGCCGGCGGCGAGGAACTGCGCGGCCGTCGACCTCACCCGCTCCCTGAGGACCTTGGGGTCGACCGCCTCGGGGATGGTGAGGGCGTGCAGGTCGACGACGCAGAAGATGTTGTCGCGCTCGTCCTGCCCGGCGACCCACTGCCGCAGCGCCCCCACGTAGCTGCCTATGTGCAGGACGCCTGTGGGTTGCACCCCCGAGAAGACGCGCGGCCGACGGGACGAAGCTTCCATGAGGGGCAAGTATACGCGGGGCCTGCGGGCTGCCGCCGTCCGCTGCGCGGGCCCGCGCTCAGCGCGGGGCCAGCACCAGCAGTGACAGGGCGGGGACTGTGCCGTCGAACGGGCGGCCGGTGAGCACGTCGACGACCCCAGCCGGCAGGCCGGCCACATCAACCTCGAGGTCGCGAGCGGAGACGTTGGCGACCACGTAGAGGACCTCGTCGCCGGCGTCCCGCTCGAGCGCCAGTACCGCCCGCTGCCCGGCGTCGAGGACACGCGTCCGGCCGCGGTACAGGGCCGGGTGCATGCGCCTGAGCGCGATCATCCGGCGGTAGTGCCACCACAGGGAGTCCGGGTCCTCGCGCTGCTCGGCTACCGTCACCCCGGGCTGCGGCGTACCGGGGTCGGTCCACGGGGTGCCGGTGGTGAACCCCAGGCCCTCGCCGGGCTCCCACGGCATGGGCGTGCGCTTCTCGACGTCGAACGCGCCGGGGCCGTCCGTCATCCCCACCTCCTCGCCGTAGTAGACGAACGGCGTGCCCGGCAGCGTGAGGAGCAGCGAGGCAGCGAGCTCCAGGCGCCGCTCGTCGCGGCGCGGCACGGAGAGCTGGGTGGCGAAGCGCGCCTGGTCGTGGTTGCCGGTGAACGTCGCGCGCACTGCGCCGGGCGGGTAGAGCGCCTCCTCCTGCTCCAGCGCGAAGGCCAGGTCGGCGGCGCTGCGCCGCTGCACGGCGCCGGTGAGGTCCCTCCACAGCGGGTAGTCGAACGACGCCGGCAGCCCGGCGTCGCGGTGGTACGCGACGATGGCCGGAGTCTCGGTCCACGTCTCCCCCACCACCAGGGCGCCGGGAGACACCGACCTCACGTGCTCCACGAACCCGCGCACCCACTCGTAGTTCTCCGGCGCGTTGGCGATGCGCCCGTCCTCGCCCTCCACGACGTGCTGGACGGCGTCGACGCGGAAGCCGTCGAAGCCCAGGCCGAGCCAGAACGAGGCCACGTCGTAGAGCTCCTGCACCACCGCCGGGTTCCTGTGGTTCAGGTCCGGCATGGCTGGCGAGAAGAGGCCCAGGTAGTAATCGTCGCCCGCGGCGTGCCAGGCGCTGCCGCCGCGCGTGCCGCGCCAGGGCGGCGGGTCGCTGGACCAGACGTAGTGGTCGCGGTAGGCGGGGTCGCCGGCCAGCGCCGCCTGGAACCAGGGGTGCTGGCTCGACGTGTGGTTGGGCACCAGGTCGAGGATCACGCGCATGCCTAGAGCGTGAGCGTCCTGGAGCACCGCGAGCAGGTCCTCGAGCGTGCCGTAGTCGGGGTTCACCGCGTAGTAGTCGGTGACGTCGTAGCCGTGGTAGCTCGGGCTCGGGTGCACGGGCATGAGCCACAGGCCCGTCACGCCCAGCTCGGCCAGGTAGGGCAGCCGCGCCCTCAGGCCCGGCAGGTCGCCGACGCCGTCGCCGTCCGAGTCCGCGAAGGAGCGGACGAACACCTCGTACCAGACGCCGTGCTCCGGAGGGGCGACGAGGTGCGCCTGCTCGGGGACCGCGGTCTGGTGCGTTAGGTCATGAGCGCGGCCCGCCCCGGCCACCAGGCAGGCGGCGACCCCCAAGGCGACGCCCCAGCCCCTCACGGCCAGACGAGGTCGACCCACTTGAGGGGGTTCGACGGCGTGAGACCCACGCGCATCTCCCAGTGCAGGTGTGGCCCGGTGGAGAGGCCGGTGCTGCCCACCTGCCCGATGACCTCGCCGCGGGCGACCGTCTGGCCAGCCACGACATCGATGCGGCTCATGTGGAAGTAGTGGCTGAAGACCCCGAAGCCGTGGTCGATCATCACCCAGCCGCCCTTCACCGGGTACTGCCCGGCCACCACCACGACGCCGTCGTTGGTCGCGGTCACGGGGGTGCCCTGCGGCGCGCCGATGTCGAGACCGTTGTGGTACGAGACCGGCCCACCTTCCACGTAGCGGCGGGCGTCGGCGAAGCCGCTGGTCTCGCGGCCGGCGATGGGCATGAGGAACGGCTCGCGCCAGAGCGGCGCCGGCGTGCCGGCCGCCACGGCAGCCGCCATGACCTCGCGCTCCATGGCCTGGGCCTCGGGCGTGACGGCGGCGAGGACGCTGGATGGGATGCGCAGCTGCTCGACGCTCACGGGCAGCGGCTCCATGTCGACGGGCAGGGTGGCGGTGACGCTGCGCCCGAACTCGTCCACGACGGTCACCTCGAGCTCGGCGGTCGCCGGCTCGTCGCCGAAGGGCGTGGCGGCCACGGCGCGTAGCAGGTCGCCGTCTGGCAGGAGGCGCAGCTCGACGCCAGCGAAGGACGCTCGCAGGGAGGCGACGCGCGCAGGGCTCTCGCCCACCGTCACGGTCACGCCGAGGGGGTCGCCGGCCCTGACCTGCGTGGCCGCGACCACGTTCAAGCAGAGCGGCTCCACGCCCTCCACGACGAGGCGGGCCACCGTCTCGTTCCCGGCGGCGTCGACGGCCCGCACCACGAGCTCGTTGACGCCGGGTGCCGCGGTGAGCACGAACACGTGGTCCTGAGCCACCTCGCGGTGCGTCTCGCCGGCGTAGTCGACCAGGTAGGTCACGGGCTCGTCCGCGCTGACGAAGAGCTCGACGCTGGCGCCCTCCGGCACGCGGCTCGGCGCCTCGTAGTAGAGGCGCGGCGGCTCCACGTCCCGCAGGGCGGCGGAGACGGACAGCGTCGCCAGCGCGCACGCCAGCAGCGCCAGCACCGCCACCGCCAGCCGCCTCATCCTGTACCTCACCGTGGGCCGCCCGCGGTCATCACCCCGCCTGGCTCGTGACGAACGGCAGGTTCCTGTACTTGTGGTCAACGTCGAGGCCGTAGCCGTACACGAAGGCGTCGTCGATGGTGAACCCGAGGTAGTGGACGGGCACCTCGACCTTGCGCCGCGCTGGCTTGGAGAGCAGCGCCGCGACCTTGACGCTGGCGGGCCTGTGGTTCTCGAGGTACCTGAGGAGGTAGTCCATCGTGATGCCGGTGTCCACGATGTCCTCCACGAGGATGACGTGCTTGCCCTTGATGGGCAGGTCGAGGTCCTTGATGAGCTTCACGCGGCCCGTCGACTTGGTCCCCGAGCCGTAGCTGGACACCGAGAGGAAGTCCACCGACAGCGGCATGTCGATGGCGCGCACGAGGTCGGCCATGAAGATGAAGGCGCCGTTCAGCACGGCTATGAGGTGCAGCGGTCGGCCCTCGTGGTCGCGCCTGATCTCCGCGCCGAGCTCGGCGATGCGCTGGGCGAGCTGTTCGCGCGATATCTGGACCGGGCCGGGGCCCGGCTGGAAGTGGCTGTCGTCTGGCATCACCTGCTCCGGGTTGATGGGTGGGCTCGGCCGGGGCCGGACCGCGGCGATCATACCAGCGGTCCGCCGGCGGCCAGGTCCGCGACCTCTTCCTCGGTCAGCTCACGGTAGGCGCCGGGGGCCAGGCCGCCCAGCTCGAGGCCGGCGACGCGCGTGCGCACCAGCCGCACCACCTCGTGCCCCACGGCCGCCATCATGCGCCGCACCTGGCGCTTGCGCCCCTCCCGCAGGACGATCACGGCGCCGCCGTCCGCGCGCTCGGCGCGCACCGCCACCGCCGGACCGTCGTCCAGGAGCACGCCGGCGCGGAGCCGGGCCAGCGCCGCCTGGGGCACCCGCGGCGGGTCCGTCCAGACGCGGTACTCCTTCTCGTGCTCGTACCTGGGGTGGGTGAGCCTGAGGGTCAGGTCGCCTTCGGTGGTGAGGAGCAGCAGCCCCTCGGAGTCGAGGTCGAGCCTCCCCACGGGGTGGAGGCCTGGCGCCGCCGGCACGAGCTCCAGCACCGTAGGCCGGCCGCGCTCGTCGCTGGCGGTGGTGACGTAGCCGCGCGGCTTGTGGAGGGCGTAGGTCACGTGCCGCGCCGGGGCCGCCAGCGGCCGTCCGTCGAGGCGCACGTCGTCCACCCCCGCGGCCACGTCGCCCAGGACGGCCACGCGGCCGTTGACGGTGACGCGCCCTGCGGCGATGAGCTCCTCTGCCTTGCGCCGGCTGGCGACGCCCGCCCGCGCCAAGACCTTCTGCAACCGCTGCGGCCCGCCCACGGCAGCATGTTAGGCCGGTACCATCGGTGGGCGTGAGCCCGGGCGCGCCGCGCCGGGCGAGAGGGGAACCATGGACACCGTCACCGAGCGTTACGCCGCTCTGCTCACCGACTACTGCGTCAGGGCGAAGCCTGGCGACCGCGTCATGCTGGTCGTCGACACCGCCGCGCTGGGCCTCGCGCGGGCGCTGTGCCGCGCCGTCCTGGCCGCCGGCGGCGAGCCGTTCCTGAGGCTCCAGTACCCGGAGATGACCGCCGACGTGGCCGAGCTCGCCAGCGACGCCCTACTGGCCTCCGAGGCCGTGGTGCAGCTGCGCGAGATCGAGCAGATGCAGGCCTACGTGCGCGTCGCGGCGCAGGAGAACTCCCGGGTACTGGCGGGCGTGGACCAGTCGCGCCTGGCGCAACTGGACAAGCGGCTGGCCGCCGCGAGCCGTCACCGCGTCGAGAAGACGCGGTGGGTGACCACGGTCTTCCCCACGCCGGCCGCGGCCCAGGAGGCGGGCATGTCCACCGACGCCTACGCCCGCTTCGTCTACGACGCCATGTTCCTCTTCGACGACGACCCCTCGGCCCGCTGGCGCGAGCTCGGCGAGCGTCAGCAGCGGCTCGTGGACAGGCTGGCGTCCGCCGACGAGGTGAGGATCGAGGGGCCTGGCACGGACCTGAGGCTGCGCGTCAAGGGCCGCACCTGGGCCAACTCCGACGGCCGCCGCAACATGCCGTCTGGCGAGGTGTTCACGAGCCCCATCGAGGACAGCGCCGAGGGCGTCGTGCGCTTCACCGTGCCCAGCTCCGTGCGCGGCTCGGTCGTCGAGGACGTCACTCTGAGGTTCGAGGGCGGCCGCGTCGTGGAGGCCACGGCCAAGCGCGGCCAGGACCTGCTGGACGGCATGCTGGCCACCGACGAGGGCGCGCGCTACCTGGGCGAGCTGGGCATAGGGACCAACCCCCACATCCGCGTGCCCACGCTCAAGACGCTGTTCGACGAGAAGATCCTCGGCACCGTCCACCTGGCGCTGGGCCGCTCCTACGAGTCCACCGGCGGGCGCAACGACAGCGCCATCCACTGGGACCTTGTCTGCGACCTGCGCGAGGGCGGGCGCGTGACCGTGGACGGCGAGCCGTTCCTGGAGGACGGCCGGCTGCTCTGGCTGGAGGGCTGACCGCCCCTCAGCGGGCCGTCCAGCCGAGGTCGAGCGGGTAGACGGCGCCGGTGGCGCCCCACGCCTCCTCGCTGGCCAGCCAGGCCACCAGGCCGGCCACGTCGCTCGGATCCAGGAGGCGCTTCACGGCGACGTCCTTGAGGAACACCTGCTCCTCGACCTCGTCCTCGCTGATGCCGCGGGTGCGCGCCTGGTCGGCCACCTGCTTGGCTACCAGCGGCGTGCGCGTGTAGGCGGGCGCCACGAGGTTGCAGGTGAGGCCGTGCGCGCCGCCCTCCAGGGCCGTGACCCTGGTGAGGCCGAGCAGGCCGTGCTTGGCCGCCACGTAGGCGGCCTTGAACGGGCTGGCGACGAGGCTGTGCGCACTGCCGACGTGCACGATGCGCCCGCGGCCGCTGGCCGTGAGGTGTGGCCACGCGTGCTTGGTGAGGAGGAACGGCGCGGTGAGCATCAGCTCGAGCATGTGGCGCCAGCGCTCCTCGGGGAAGTCCGGCAGGGGGTCGATGTGCTGGTAGCCGGCGCAGCAGACGAGCACGTCGAGCGCCCCACGCAGGGCGACGGTCTCCTCCACCACGCGGGAGCAGGCTCCGGGCCCGGTGAGGTCCGCGCTCACGAAGGCCGCGCCCACGGCCTCGGCCTCGGCACGCCCCGCCGCCTGCGGCACGTCGGTGGCCACCACGGCGTAGCCGTCGGCGGCGAGCCGGCGCGCGATCGCCAGCCCTATGCCGCTGCCGCCTCCGGTGACCAGCGCCACCCTCGCACCCTCTGGCACCTGAGCCTCCTCGGGCAGGAGGATAACCGGGTCCGGCGGCTTGCCGAACGCGCGCCCTGCCGTGTTACACTCGTCACTCGCCGGCGCGGGAAGCCGGCGCCGGCCAGCAGCCGGTAGAGCGTCCGCGCCGAAGTGGCGGAACTGGTAGACGCGTACGATTCAGGGTCGTATGTCCGCGAGGACGTGTGGGTTCAAGTCCCACCTTCGGCACCAGAGCAGTCAGCCCCGAGCTTAGGCTCGGGGCTGACTCTTCTTGTCTCTGAGTCCGGGCCGCGGCGGCCCGGCCGTGGCCACGACGCCTACGCCAGGTGCTCCAGGGCACCTAGCCGCCTGAGCGGCGCCACGACGGCCGCCAGCAGGGCGAGCCTGTTGCGCCTGACCCGCTCGTCCTCGGCCATCACCAGCACGTTGTCGAGGTAGGCGTCCAGCGGCGCCTTGAGGCTGAGCAGGCGCGCCAGCGGCGCCTCGACGTCGGCCTCGAAAGGCGCGTCGGCGCCATCGTCCCGGCCGGGGTCGTGCGGCGGTACTGCCGCTGCGGCCGCCGCCAGGAGGTCGGCGGCGCCGGCGGCGCCCTCTTCGAGCGCCTCGTACAGCGGCCCCTCCTCGTCGGAGACGAACAGCCCCGTGTCGACCGCCGACCGCGGGTCGGCTCCCCCGTCGCGCCCCTCGTAGCGCTCGGCGAGGTTCGCGGCGCGCTTGTGCAGCGCCATGAGGTCGGCGAACTCGGGCCGCGTCATCAGGTGGGCGAGCAGCCGCGCCCGGCGCAGCGCCCCCAGCACGGTGGCGCTGCCGAGCGTCGCGGCCCTCACCACCGGCGTGGAGAAGCCCTGCTCCTCGAGGAGCGCCGCCACCCTGTCCCACACGAAGTCGCAGACGGACTCGATGGTGCCCATGTCCACGGACACCGGGCCGTCCCGGTACGCGGACGCCGCGGCCTCGACCAGCGTCTCCATCGAGGCTGGCCAGCCGCGGGCGGCCAGCACGCGCACGAGGGCGTGGGCGTCGCGCCGCAGGCCGAACGGGTCGGCCGAGCCGGTGGGCCGCTTGTCGATGGCGAAGAAGCCCACGAGCTTGTCGAGTCGGTCGGCGACCGCCAGGACGGCGCCCGCCTCCGTGACCGGCAGGGGCTCCTCGGGGCCCTTGGGCATGACGCCGTCGCGCAGCACCTCGGCCACGGCGGCCGGCTGGCCTTCAGCGAGGGCGTACGCCCGCCCCATGTCGCCCTCGAGCTCCGGGAACTCGTAGACCATCTGCGTGGCCAGGTCGGCGCGGAAGAGCGGGAGCGCGCCGGCGAGCGCCTGGCGGCCCTCCTCGTCGAGCCCCACCGCGGCGGCCACGGCGTTGGCCGCCGCCGCCACGCGCGCCGTCTTGTCGGCCATCGAGCCCAGGTCGCGCTGGAAGGCGATCCCCGACAGCGCCCAGGCGTGCTGGGAGAGCGAGCGCTCCCTGTCCGCGCGCCAGAAGAAGCGCGCGTCGTAGAGGCGCCCGGCCAGCACGTCCTCGTAGCCGCGCCTCACGACGTCCTCGTCGGGCACCCGGTTGTTCGAGACGCCCACGAACCGCGCCGCCAGGCGGCCGCCGGGGGCCCGCAGAGGGAAGAACCGTTGGTGCTTGACCATCACCGTGGTCAGCACCTCGTCCGGCAGCTCCAGGTACTCGTCGTGGAAGCGCCCGACTATGGGGAACGGCCACTCGACCAGGTTCGCCACCTCCGCCAGCAGGGCGGCGTCGGCGACCGGCTCGAGACCTTCCGTTGCGGCCGCCTCCCTGACGGCGCGGAGCGTCTGCTCGCGCCGCTCGGCCTCGTCGACGACGACCCAGGCCTCCTTCAAGGCCTCCGCGTAGCCGGCCGGCGAGGGCAGCTCCACCGCGCCGGGGGCCAGGAACCTGTGCCCGCGGCTCGCGCCCGTGGCCCTCTGGCCAGCGGCCTCGACGGGCAGGACCTCGTCGCCGAGGCGGGCCGTGAGCCACGCCACCGGCCGCACGAAGGCTGTGTCGACCTCGCCCCAGCGCATCTTGCGCGGCGCGGGCAGGTCGGCGACGACGCCGGCGAGCAGGGCCGGCAGCACCTCCGCCGCCGGCTCGCCGCCCCTGGCCACGCGCGCGTACACGTACTCGCCTTTGTCGGTCTGGCGGCGCTCCAGCGCCTCCACCGGCACGCCCGCGGAGGCGGCGAACGCGGCGGCGGCGCGCGTCGGCGCCCCCGTCTGGTCGAAGGCCACGGCGGCGCTGGGGCCCCTGCGCTCCTCCACCCTCTCGGCGCTGCGCGCCGGCACCCCCTTGGCGAGCGCCGCCAAGCGGCGCGGCGTCCCGTACGCCCGCACGGAGGCGGGCTCGAGCCCTGCCGCCGCGAGGCGCTGAGCCAGCAGGGGGCCGAGCGCCTGCGAGCCGGACGTCACGTACCAGTCGGGCAGCTCCTCCGTGCCGATCTCGAAGAGGAGGTCCTTCGTCTCGGGCTGCGGTAGGTCGGACGCGCTCACGCCGCCTCCTGCCGCTGGGCCAGGTAGGTCTTCGCCGAGGCCTCGGCCAGGCGCCTGACGCGCTGAACGTAGGCCTGGCGCTCGGCGTGCGAGAGGACGCCGCGGGCGTCGAGGAGGTTGAAGGCGTGGGAGCACTTCATGACGAACTCGTAGCCCGGGTACAGCAGGCCGTCCTCGAGCAGGCGCCTGGCCTCGGCCTCGAACCTGTCGAAGAGCGTGCGCAGGAGCTCGGGGTCCGAGGCCTCGAAGTTGTAGCGGCTGTGCTGGACCTCGAAGTCGCGCCTCAGGTCGCCCAGGGTGACGTCGCGCGAGTAGGCCAGGTCGAAGGCGTGCTTGACGCCCTGCAGGTACATGGCGATGCGCTCCAGGCCGTAGGTGAGCTCGACGGGCACCGGGCGGCAGTCGATGCCGCCGACCTGCTGGAAGTAGGTGAACTGGGTGATCTCCATCCCGTCCATCCACACCTCCCAGCCCAGGCCCCAGGCGCCCAGGGTGGGCGACTCCCAGTTGTCCTCCACGAAGCGCATGTCGTGGGCGGCGAAGTCGATGCCGAGGGCCGCCAGCGACTCCAGGTAGACCTGCTGCACGTCGGCGGGCGACGGCTTGAGGATCACCTGGTACTGGTAGAAGTACTGGAACCTGTAGGGGTTGTCGCCGTAGCGGCCGTCCACCGGTCGGCGGCTGGGCGCGATGCCGGCCACGTTCCACGGCTCGGGGCCGAGGGAGCGCAGGAACGTCGTCGGGTAGAAGGTGCCGGCGCCGACCTCGATGTCGTGTGGCGGCGCGATGACGCAGCCTCGGTCCGACCAGAAGCGGTCGAGGGTGAAGACGATCTCCTGGAGCAGCATCCGGGTTCCCTCGGTCGGCGCCGGCCCATCGATTAGCCATCGCTGAAGCCGGCCGCGCGCAATCGTAATGAATGTCGTGCCCGGGCTACGGGCAGGCGGGTACTATAGCACCATGCCCCGTCGGCGCAGCAGGCGCCTTCAGCTTCGACCTCACTCAGGCAGCGCGGGTGGCGCGCGGAGGAGACCGTGAACCGCTACGACGACAGAGCCCGCCTCGTCTTCCACTTCGCGCGCGAGGAGGGGAGCAAGCTCGGGCACGCCATGATCGGACCGGAGCACCTGCTCCTCGGCCTGATGCGTGAAGGCGGGACGGCCAGCAAGGTACTCGCCGAGTTCGGAGCGACCCTCGAGGGCTTCAGGGCCCAGGTCGAGGCCATGGTGGGCCGCGGCGACGGCCTGCCCCGCAACGAGGCCGCGTCCATCACGCCGCGCGCGCGGCGGGTGATGGAGCTGGCCGGCAGCGAGGCCCGCAGCCTCGGCTCCAACGTCATCGCCACCGAGCACATCCTTCTGGGCATCATCCGCGAGGGCGACGGCGTCGCCTACCGCATCCTCCAGGAGCTCACCCGCGACGTCGACACCGTCAGGTGGCGGATCCTCGCGGCGGCCGACCCCAAGAACCACGCCGAGTCGGTCAACACGCCGTTCCTCGACGAATACGCCCGCGACCTCACCAAGGCCGCCGCCGAGGGCAAGCTCGACCCCGTCATCGGGCGCACAGAGGAGATCAGGCGCGTCATCCAGATCCTCAGCCGGCGCACCAAGAACAACCCCGTGCTCATCGGCGAGCCGGGCGTCGGCAAGACGGCCATCGTCGAGGGGCTCGCCCAGGCGATCGTCGAGGGCCGCGTGCCCCCCAACCTGGCGGGCGTCCGCGTCCTCTCCATCGACCTCTCGAACGTCGTGGCCGGCACCAAGTACCGCGGCGAGTTCGAGGAGCGCCTCAAGCAGATCATCGAGGAGCTGCGCACGGCGCGCGTCGTGGCGTTCATCGACGAGCTGCACACGCTCGTGGGCGCCGGCGGCGCCGAGGGCACCCTTGACGCGGCGAACATCCTCAAGCCGCCCCTCTCCCGCGGCGAGATCCAGGTCATCGGCGCCACCACGACCGGGGAGTACCACCGCTACATCGAGAAGGACGCCGCGCTGGAGCGCCGCTTCCAGCCGGTCATCGTGCTCGAGCCCACACCCGAGGAGTCGCTGCAGATCCTCATGGGCCTGCGCGAGAAGTACGAGGCCCACCACGGCGTGGTGATCCCGCACGAGATGCTGCAGATGGCGGTGCGCTACGGGGAGCGCAGCCTGCCGGGCCGCAACTTCCCCGACAAGGCCATCGACCTCATCGACGAGGCCGCGTCCCGCACGCGCCTCAACAAGTCGCTGGGCTTCCCCGTCCTCGAGGAGCCCGACGGCACGCCGATAGTCGGGCGCTCCGACATCGAGGCCGTGGTCGACTCCTGGGGCGGCATCTACGTCGACGACCAGGACGACTCCAAGCTCGCCACCATCGAGGAGAACCTGAAGCGCACCGTGGTCGGCCAGGACAAGGCGATCCGCGCGCTGGCCGCGGCGCTGAGGCGCGCCCGCGTGGGCCTCGGCGGCCGCACGCGCGTGGCCGCCTCGTTCCTGTTCGTCGGCCCCTCTGGCCTCGGCAAGACCTTCCTCGCCAAGCAGCTCGCCAAGGAGCTCTTCGGCAGCGAGCGGGCACTCGTGCGCCTCGACATGAGCGAGTTCCAGGAGGCGCACTCGATAAGCAAGCTCATCGGCGCCCCTCCCGGCTACGTCGGCCACGAGCAGGGCGGCCGGCTCACCGAGGCCGTCAGGCGCCAGCCGTTCAGCGTCGTGCTGCTCGACGAGATCGAGAAGGCCCACCCGGACATCTACAACACCTTCCTCCAGGTGCTCGACGACGGCCGCCTCACCGACGGCCTGGGCCGCACCGTCGACTTCCGGCGCGTCATCCTCATCATGACGAGCAACACGGGGTTCAACAGGGGCGGGACCGTGGGGTTCCAGGACGACACGGGCCCGGGCCACGACGCGCCGCTGCGGAACATCTTCTCCCCGGAGTTCCTCGACCGGCTCGACGAGGTCATCGTCTTCGAGACCTTCGCCCGCGACGACATCGTCGTCATCGCCAGGCAGGCCCTTGAGGAGATCCGCCGCGAGCTCGCCAGCCGCGGCGTGGACGTCACCTTCGCCCACGAGGTCGCCGAGTTCCTGGTCGACAAGCTGCCGCCCGGCGAGAGCGTCAGGCCGCTGCGCGGCGTCATCAGGGAGTTCATCGAGGACCCGCTGTCGCTCGAGATCCTCGCGCGCGGCGCCCACGACCCGCTGCTCGTCACCATCGAGGACGGCAAGGCCGTCTTCGCCCGCCCGGTGCCGCTGGTCTGAGCGCGCCGCGCCGCCGGTCGGCCGTCCCCTTCGCCCGGCGGCACATGCCGGGTCGCGTACGTGGCGCCATTCCCTCGCGCGGTACGCTTGACGCGATGTCGCTGGTAGCAGCGGGACGCGGAGACCCGTGGCCCGCGTAGTCACCGCCTACGTCTGCACCGAGTGTGGGGCCAAGAGCCCCATGCCCCTGGGCCGCTGCACGCGCTGCGGCACCTGGGGGAGCGTCGTCGAGGAGGCGCCCGCCGCCTCGACGACCGCCGCTCGCGCGGCGCGCCCCGCCGAGAGCTTCGAGCTCCTCGGCGTGGACGGCTCGGCGCCGGCCCGGTTCCCCTCCGGCGACGACGAGGTGGACCGGGTCCTGGGAGGCGGCATCGTCGCCGGATCGGCCGTGCTCCTCACGGGCGAGCCAGGCATAGGCAAGTCCACCCTGCTGCTGCAGCTGGCGGCCGCGGCCGCCGCACGCGGCGACGACGTCCTCTACGTCGCCGGCGAGGAGTCGCCCCTGCAGGTGCGCCTGCGCGCCGACCGACTGGGCGTCGGCGAGGGCCTCAAGCTCACGCGCCAGACCTTCGCCCCGGCCGTGGCCTCGTACCTCGCCGAGAAGCGCCCGCGGCTGGCGATAGTCGACTCGATCCAGACGCTCACGCATGAGGAGGGGGCCGTCCCCGGCACCGTCACCCAGGTGCGCGACGGCACCGCCCTCCTGGTGACCGCGGCCAAGCAGGCGGGCACGGCGCTCGTGCTCATCGGCCACGTCACCAAGCAGGGCACGGTCGCCGGCCCCAAGGTCGTCGAGCACATGGTGGACGTCACGCTCTCGCTCGAGTCCGCCGGCGACATGCGCGTGCTGCGGTCAGCCAAGAACCGCTTCGGCGCCACCGGCGAGGTGGGCGTCTTCGAGATGACCCACGGCGGGCTCTCGGCCGTGCCGAACCCGTCGGCGGCGTTCCTCGCGGAGAGGCCCGTGGGCGCGCCCGGCTCCGTGGTGGCCGCGGTGCTCGAGGGGCAGCGCCCCCTGCTCCTGGAGGTGCAGGCGCTGGCGTCGAAGAGCCCCTACGTCGCCCCGCGACGCGTGGTGCAGGGCCTCGACCAGCGCCGCGTCGACGTCGTGCTGGCCGTGCTGGAGAGGCGCCTCGGCCTGCCGCTGGAGGGGCTGGACGTCTACGTGAACGTGGCCGGCGGCCTCCGCGTCACCGACCCGGGGACCGACCTGGCCGTCGCCGTAGCCACCTACTCGGCCGTCACCAACAGGCCCGTGGACGAGCGCACCGCCCTGGTGGGCGAGGTCGGCCTGGCGGGCGAGCTCAGGAGCGTCTCCCAGCTCGGCAGGCGGCTACAGGAGGCGTCGCGCGCGGGCTTCGACCGCGTCGTGGGCCCGCGGTCCACCGAGGCCATCGTCGGCGTCGGCACGCTGAAGGAGGCCTTGGCGGCCGTGTGGGGCGAGAGGTGAACCGCGCCGTGACGGGCGGCGAGGGCCGCGTGGCGGAGGCGGAGGCCACGCGCGCCGCTCCCGAGGAGCGGTTCGGCACCGCGCTGGCGAGCGGCCTGTTCACGCTGGCCGGCGCCGCCGCGGCGTACCTGCTGAGCGTCTGGCTCCTCGAGCCGCGCGGGTTCCTGGCGGGGCCGAACAACCTCTTCTACCTGACGGTCGTGGGCGCGCTCAGCTCCTACCTCGTCACCCGCGGGCTGGCGCGGCGCGCTGGCCGGCTGTGGGCGGCGGCGATGCAGCGCGTCTCGTCCGTGGGGCCCGACGCGGTGGTGGCCGGGCTGGTGGGCGCCACCGTCGGCCTCGTCCTCACCATCCTCGTCAACAGCGTCCTCGCCGAGGTACCAGGCTTCAACTGGTACTGGTCGATCCTCATCGCCCTACTGGCGGTGACGAGCTGCGGCGGCTTCTTCGTGGCCAACCGGCGCGTGCTCCCCGGCCTGCGCACGGCCGCCGCCGCGGCCAGCAGGCCCGCGCTGCCGTGGCACGACAAGGTGCTGGACAGCTCGGCGCTCATAGACGGGCGGATCGTTGAGGTCGCGGAGGCCAACTTCCTCGACGGGCGGCTGCTCGTGCCCCAGTTCGTGCTGGCCGAGCTGCAGCGGCTCGCCGACTCGGAGGAACCGCTGCGCCGCCAGCGCGGGCGCCGCGGCCTGGAGGTGGTAGACAAGCTCGTCGGGCACGCCAGGCTGACGGCCGAGGTCGTCACCGTCGAGGGCGACGACCCCAAGGCGCCCGTCGACGCCCGCCTCGTGCGCTACTGCCTGGCGGAGGGCAAGGACCTCGTCACCACCGATCACAACCTCAGCCGCGTCGCGGCGCTGCAGGGCGTGCGGGTCCTCAACGTCAACCAACTGGCCAACGGCGTCAAGGTCACCTACATGCCGGGCGAGCGGCTCTCCCTCAACGTGGTGAAGCCCGGACGCGAGGCCGGCCAGGGCCTCGCCTACCTCGAGGACGGCACGATGGTGGTCGTGGAGGACGCCGCCGAGCTCGTGGGCCGCAGCGTCGACGCCGTGGTGACCTCAAGCCTCCAGACCAACATGGGGCGCATGATCTTCGCGCGCCTGGTCGCCGACGACTGAAGCGCGGCGCGTTGACACCCCCTCGGCGGCGGCAATAAGCTCGCCTTCACAGCGGCGCCTCCGGGCTTGCCGCTCCCGCTTGGGGCCTTAGCTCAGTTGGGAGAGCGTTCGCTTTGCAAGCGAAAAGTCGCCGGTTCGAGTCCGGCAGGCTCCACCAAGCACCAGAAGCGCGACCGTTGTTCGCCCAGGGGCGGTCTTCCTGGGCGGAGACGGTCGTGCCCCATGCTAGATTGGGCATCGCTTTCGCACTGTGCGCGCCGATAAGGCCGCGCTGGACGACGTAAAACCTCTGCCGCTTGCGACCGTTCCGAGGAGGTAGTCCCCCGAGCATGATGCCGACCAAGCCGTGCCTGCAGGAGACCGCCGGCGACGCCACGCGTGAGTGCGCTCGTCCGGACCTACGGCCACCGGGGGGCTGATCGATGCCGCAGCTGTTCCCCCCGACCGCCAACACCCTGGTGCGGTGGACGATCTTCGGCGGCGGCGTCTTCGCAGTGCTGCTGGTGACGTCCCTCGTATACCTGGCCCGCACCAACAACAACCGCCTCCTCGTGCCGGTGTCGCAGCCCGTCGACTTCCCGCACAACACGCACGTGGTCGACGTCGGCCTCGACTGCCGCTACTGCCACTCCACGGTCGAGACCTCCAACACCGCCTCGGTGCCCTCCACCGAGACGTGCATGACCTGCCACTCGCAGATCCGCACCAACACGCCGCAGCTCCAGGCCGTGTTCGAGAGCTGGGAGACCGGCCAGCCCATCGCCTGGAACCGCGTGCACGACCTGGCCGACTTCGTGTACTTCGACCACAGCGTGCACGTGAACAACGGGGTCGGGTGCTCCAGCTGCCACGGCCGCGTCGACCAGATGCGGACGGTGTTCAAGACCGAGGCGATGACGATGGGCTGGTGCCTCGAGTGTCACCGCGACCCAGCTACCCAGCTGAGGCCGGTCAGCGAGGTATTCAACATGGAGTACAAGCCCCCGGCCGACCCCGAGCGTCAACGGGCCCTAGGTGAGCAGCTCATCGCGGCCTACCACATAGACACGGACAGGCTCATCCAATGCTCGACGTGCCACCGATGAACCCCCACGACGAAGAGGAGCGCCCCGACTTCGCGGCGCTGCGGGAGAAGCTGGCGTCCAAGCAGGGCCCCGCCTACTGGCGCAGCCTCGGCGAGCTGGCCGAGACCGAGGAGTTCAGGGAGTTCCTCACCAAGGAGTTCCCGCGCCAGGCGGCGCCGCTCCAGAACGGGCTCGACAGGCGCGACTTCCTCAAGCTGCTGGGGGCCAGCATGGCCTTGGCCGGCCTCACCGCCTGCGCCAGGCCGCCGCTGCCCGAGGAGAAGATCGTCCCCTACGTCCGCGGCCCCGCCGAGGTGACGCCCGGCAAGCCGCTCTTCTACGCGACCGCGGTCACCTACGGCGGCTTCGCCGAAGGCGTCCTGGCGGAGAGCCACCAGGGCCGGCCCACCAAGCTGGAGGGCAACCCTGACCACCCGGCCAGCCGCGGCGCCACCTCGGCGGCCACGCAGGCCGAGGTGCTGTCGCTGTACGACCCCGACCGCTCCTCCGCCGTGCGGAGCGGCGGCCAGGAGCGCTCGTGGGACGAGTTCGTGGACGCCGTGCAGGCGGCGGTCCAGGCGCTCCCCGGCGGCCAGGGCCTGGCGGTGCTCACCGAGCACGTGACCTCCCCCACGCTGGCCGACCAGCTGCGGAGGCTGCAGGCCGCGTTCCCGCAGGCCGCCTGGTACCAGTGGGACCCGCTGCACCCCGACAACGAGGTGGTGGGCATGCGCCTGGCGTTCGGCGCCGACGTGCGGCCCGTCTACGACCTCACGCGCGCCGACGTGATCGTCTCGCTGGGCGCCGACTTCCTCGACCGTGGCCCCGGCCGCCTGGCCTACGCCCGCGACTTCGCGCAGCGCCGCCGCGCGCTGACGGCCGACACGGCGATGAACCGCCTCTACCAGCTCGAGAGCTCGCCGTCGCCGACGGGGGTCGTGGCCGACCACCGGCTGGCGCTCAAGCCCTCCGACATCGCCGCGGCCGCAGCGGCGCTGGCCTCGCGGCTCGGGGTGAACGGCCCGGCCGCGACGGCGCCTTCCGCGCTCCCCTCCGCGGTGCTCGACGCCATGGTGGCCGACCTGCAGGCCGCGGGCGGCAACGCCGTCGTCATCGCGGGCCAGGAGCAGCCGCCCGTGGTCCACGCGCTGGCCGCGGCCGTGAACGCCGCCCTCGGCGCCGTCGGCAACACGGTCACCTACGTCCAGAGCCCGTCCGCGCGGCCGGCCGTGCACGCCGAGGAGATCGCCGCCCTCACGGCGGCGATGCGCTCCGGACAGGTCAGGACGCTGCTCGTCCTCGGCGCCAACCCCGTCTACACGGCCCCCGCCGACCTCGGTTTCGCCGAGGCCTTGCGGTCGGTGCCCTTCAGCGCCCACGTCGGCCTCTACTACGACGAGACAGGCAGGGCCTGCACCTGGCACGCGCCGCAGGCGCACTTCCTGGAGACGTGGGGCGACGCCAGGGCGTTCGACGGCACCGCCACCATCCAGCAACCCCTGATACTGCCCTTCTACGGCGGCAAGAGCCACCACGAGGTGCTCGAGGCGCTGCTCGGCGACCCGGAGGCCACGGCCTACGACGTCGTACGCTCCTACTGGCAGGGCCGCTACGCCGGTGACTTCGAGGCGTTCTGGCGCGAGAGCGTCTTCCGCGGCACCGTCTCCGACACCGCCGCCCCCGCCGTCCCGGTCTCGGCGGGCGCCGTGAACGCCGAGCTGCCGCAGGGGGGCGACCTCGAGGTGGCGCTCGTCTACGACAGCGCGGTCCTCGATGGTCGCCTGGCCAACAACGGCTGGCTCCAGGAGCTGCCGCGGCCGATCACGAAGCTCACCTGGGACAACGCCGCGCTCGTCTCTCCACGCACCGCCGAGCGGCTGGGCGTGGACACGGGCCGCGTCGTGACCATCACGGTCGGCGGCCGGAGCGTCGACGCGCCGGTCCTGGTGCAGCCCGGCCAGGCGGAGGGGGCGCTCACCCTGGCGCTCGGCTACGGGCGCACGGCAGCGGGCAGCGTGGCCGACGGCGTTGGCGTGGACGCCTACCCCCTCCGCTCCACCGCTGTCTCGTTCTCCGCGCCCGCCACCGTCAGCGCCACCGGCCGGCGCCACCAGCTGGTCGTCACCCAGGAGCACCACGCGCTCGAGGGCACAGGCGAGGCCAGGCACATAGTCCGGGCAGGCACGCTGGCGGAGTACCGCGAGCACCCCGACCACCCGGGCTTCGTGCACCCCGTGGCGCACCACGAGGCCGACCTCTACCCCGACTTCGCGTACGAGGGCTACAAGTGGGGGATGGTCATCGACCAGACGGTCTGCACCGGGTGCAGCGCCTGCGTCGTGGCCTGCCAGGCCGAGAACAACATCCCCATCGTCGGCAAGGAGCAGGTGGCCAGGAACCGCGAGATGCACTGGCTGCGGGTCGACAACTACTACGGCGGCTCCATCGACGACCCCACCTTCTACGCCCAGCCGATGCCCTGCCAGCAGTGCGAGAAGGCTCCGTGCGAGCCCGTGTGCCCTGTGGGCGCCACGGTGCACGACTCCGAGGGCCTGAACGTGATGGTCTACAACCGCTGCGTGGGCACGCGCTACTGCTCGAACAACTGCCCCTACAAGGTCAGGCGGTTCAACTACCTGCAGTTCGCCCAGCTCGACACCAACGCCACGCCGCTGTCGCTGGCCAACAACCCCGACGTCACGGTGCGCAGCCGCGGCGTCATGGAGAAGTGCACCTACTGCACGCAGAGGATCTCGAAGGCCCGCATCGAGGCCGCCAACGAGGACAGGCGCATCGCCGACTTCGAGGTCGTGACGGCCTGCCAGGCCGCCTGCCCGACGCAGGCCATCGTCTTCGGTGACCTGAACCTCGCCGGCAGCGTGGTGAACCAGTTCAAGTCCTCGCCGCTCAACTACACGCTGCTCGAGGAGCTGCAGACGCACCCGCGCACCAGCTACCTCGCCAAGGTCACGAACCCCAACCCCGCCCTCGAGAGGAGCGCCTGATGGCCGTAGCGGCACGCAGGCGGCCGTTGGTCGAGACCAACCGTGTCATCGGCCCCGGCCAGTCCTTCGGGAAGATCGACGACACCGTCCTCACGCCGGTGCTCCTCGGCGTGCAGCAGACGCCGCGCTGGTGGTGGATAGGCTTCGGGATCTCGCTGATGTTCCTGGGGCTCTACCTGGTGTCCATCGTCGTGCTCCTGACGAACGGCGTGGGCATCTTCGGGAACAACATCCCCGTCGCCTGGGCGATGCCGATCATCAACTTCGTGTGGTGGATCGGGATCGGCCACGCCGGGACGCTCATCTCCGCGGCGCTGCTGCTCTTCAGGCAACCCTGGCGCACGACCATCAACAGGTTCGCGGAGGCGATGACGATCTTCGCGGTCGTCTGCGCGGGCCTCTACCCCATCCTGCACCTCGGCCGGCCGTGGGTCTTCTACTGGCTCCTGCCCTACCCGAACACCTTCGGCCTGTTCCCCCAGTTCCGCAGCCCGCTCGACTGGGACCTCTTCGCCATCAGCACCTACGCAAGCGTCTCGGTGCTGTTCTGGTTCATAGGGCTGATCCCGGACCTGGCCAGCCTGCGCGACAGGGCGCCGACGGCGTTCCAGAGGCTGCTCTACGGCGTCCTCTGCCTGGGCTGGACGGGCTCGGCCAAGGAGTGGCAGCGCTACCAGCGCGCCTACCTGCTGCTCGCCGCCCTGTCCTTCCCGCTGGTGCTGTCGGTGCACAGCATCATCGCCATGGACTTCGCGGTGGCGCAGCTCCCCGGCTGGAACAACACGATAATGCCGCCCTACTTCGTGGCCGGCGCCGTGTTCGCCGGCTTCGCGATGGTGCTGATCCTGGCCGTGCCGCTGCGGCGCGCGTTCGGGCTCGAGCACCTGATCACCATGCGGCACCTCGACAACTCGGCGAAGCTGATGCTCGCCACGGGCATGATCGTGGTGTACGGCTACCTCATCGAGATCTTCATCGCCTGGTACTCGGGCGTCGAGTTCGAGCGGTACATGATCTGGAACCGCCTCTTCGGCGACCACGCGATCTTCTTCTGGGCGCTGATCCTCTGCAACTTCGTGGCCATCCAGCCTCTGTGGTTCAGGCGCGTCAGGCAGAGCCCGCTGGCGCTCTTCGTGATCTCGCTGATCGTCTCCGTGGGCATGTGGCTCGAGCGCTTCGTGATCATCGTGGTGTCCTTGACCAAGGACTTCCTGCCGTCCTCATGGGGCGACTACATAAGCACCTTCTGGGACTGGGCGCTCTACATAGGCAGCCTCGGCCTCTTCTCCACGCTGTTCTTCCTGTTCATCAGGCTGCTGCCCTCGATCGCCACGGCCGAGACGAAGGAGACCGTCCACCACTACGGTCACGAGAAGCTCGACCCCATGGAGGACGTGAGGGAGCAGTACTACGCGGAGGTGAAGGCGTGAGCACGCTCTCCGTCGGAGAGGCGCATCGCACCGGCGCCGCGGCGAACGGGCTCTACGGCCTGGTGGCGCAGTTCGGCACGGTCGAGGACGTCATGCGCGCCGCCGAGAAGGTGAAGGCCGCGGGCTACACCAGGACCGACGCCTACACGCCCTTCCCCATCGAGGGCCTCGACGAGGCGCTCGGCATGAAGCCCACCCGGCTCGGCTGGGTGGTGCTGGCGGCTGGCATCGGCGGCGGCCTGGCCGGCTTCTTCATGCAGTGGTGGGCCAACACCCAGTACTACCCGCTCATCATCGGCGGCAAGCCCCTCAACAGCTGGCCCAACTGGATCGTGATCATGTACGAGCTGACCATCCTGTCGGCCGCGTTCACGGCGGGGCTGACGATGATCTTCCGCAACGGCATGCCGCGCGCCTACCACCCGATATTCAACGCGCGGGGCATCGAGGCGGCGAGCCGCGACAAGTTCTTCATCTGCGTGCAGAGCTCGGACCCGCGGTTCGACCTGCGGCGGACGACCGCCTTCCTCGAGAGCCTAGGGCCCGAGCGCGTTGTGGAGGTGGAGGCGTGAGCCCGACGGCCCGTGGCCGCGCCATGCGCGGCACCGTCGCCCTCCTCGCCGCGGCGCTGCTCCTCACCGCCTGCGGCCGCAACATGGCCGACCAGCCCAAGGTGAAGCCGTTCCAGGCCTCAGGGTTCTTCGAGGACGGCGCCGGCATGCGCCTGCCGCCGGCCGAGACCGTCCCGCGCGAGTTCGGGGGCCTCGATGAGGCCTACCTGACCGGCCTCAGCGACGGCGACTTCCTGACCGACCTGCCCGTCCCGGTCACGCTGGAGCTCCTCAGGCGCGGCCAGCAGCGCTTCGACGTCTACTGCTCGCCCTGCCACGACTACGACGGGCGCGGCACGGGCGCGGTGGTCAGGCGCGGCTTCCCGCACCCGCCCTCCTTCGTCGACGAGCCCCGCCTCCTGGCGGCCCCCGTCGGCTACATCTTCAACGCCATCACGCACGGCTCGGGCCGCATGTTCTCGTACGCCTCGCGCGTCTCCGTCGAGGACCGCTGGGCGATATCCGCCTACGTGAAGGCCCTCCAGCTCTCGCAGAACGCCGACCCGGCGGACATCCCCGAGGGCGCACAGGTGATCCTGCCCACAGTGGAGGCAGCCAGATGAGCCTCAGCGCACACGAAGCCCGTCCCGCCCTGCACGTGGCCCCGCCCGCCACGGGCCGGTTCCAGACGACCGCTCTGGGCGTCGGCGTCGTCGCCGTCGTCGCCGGGGCCGCGCTGGGGTTCCTGGGGGACGCGAACTTCTACCAGTCCTACCTCATGGCCTACCTGTTCTGGCTGGGCATCTCGCTGGGCTCCCTGGTGCTCACGTTCGCACAGCACCTGGCGGGCGGGCCATGGGGCTCGCTCATCGCCAGGCCGCTCGAGTCGGCCATGACGCTGGTGCCGCTAATGGCGCTCTTGTTCGTGCCGGTGCTGATCGGCATGGGCCAGCTCTACCCGTGGACCGACGCGGCCTACGTCGCGAGCCACCCCACCGTCGCGGCCAAGGAGACCTACCTGAACGTGCCCTGGTTCATCGTCAGGGCCGTGACCTACTTCGCCGTGTGGACCGGGGCGGCGCTGCTCTACCGGCGCACCTCGCTGCGCCAGGACGAGGACGCGGCCAAGGGCGGGGCGCTGGGCTACAGGCTGCGCAGCGTCTCCGGCCTGTGGCTGGTGTTCTACGTCCTCACCTGGACGTTCGCGGCCGTCGACTGGGGCATGTCACTGACGCCCGAGTGGTTCTCGGGCATCTACCCGGTGATCCTGATGGCCAGCCAGGCGATCTCGGCCATGGCGGTGATGATCCTGGTCATCACCTGGCTAGCTGAGCGGAACGCGACCGTCGACAAGCTGCTCACTCCGCGCCGGCTGCAGGACCTCGGCAACTTCCTGCTGGCCTTCACGATGTTCTGGGCCTACACGCAGGTGTCGCAGCTCATCATCCAGTGGTCCAACAACGTCGTGGAGACGGCGACCTTCTACGAGGTGCGCCTCGGGCCCGGCTGGGTCAACGTCGCCGCCTTCCTGCTCTTCTTCGGGTTCTTCGCGCCGTTCTTCACGCTGTTCTCGCGCTGGGTGAAGCGCAAGCGGCAGACGCTGAGGCTGGTGGCCGTGTGGGCGCTGGCGACCCAGGCGCTCAACTGGTTCTGGTTCCTGGCCCCGGCCTTCGAGCGCGAGGGCTTCGCCCTGACGCTGGCCGACGTGCTCGTGTTCGTGGGCATCGGCGGCATCTGGTTGGCGGCCTTCGCGCGCCAACTGGGCAGCAAGCACGTGCTGCCGGCCAACGACCCGCGCCTCGTAGCCGCCGTCTCCTCGGAGCACCATGGCTGACGACAAGAACACCGAGTACCAGCCCGTACGCCAGTACCTGATCTCCGAGAAGCAGGTACGCGCGGCGTTCGTCCTCTCGTTCGCCGGCATGGTGGGTCTCCTCCTCCTGCTGCTCGTGGTCGCCATGGCCCGTCCGCAGGCCAGGTACGAGCTGGCCTCCGGCGGGGGCCAGGAGTACCGCGCCGGTCGCGCGGCCTCCAGCGCCCGCCTCGAGGGCTACGAGGTCTTCCCCGACGGCACCGCCAGGATCGACATAGACCGCGCCATGGAGCTCGTCGTCGCCCGCGGCGTCGCGAACCCCGGCATCGTCGGACACGGTCACGGCCCGGGGGCCGCCACGGTGGCTGGCGAGGGCTCCGCTGACGCCCAGGAGGTCGACGGCGCCGCGATCTACGTGGGCTGCGCGGCGTGCCACCAGGCGAACGGGCGGGGACTGCCGGGCGTGTTCCCGCCGCTGGCCGGACACGCCGCCGACCTGTACGAGGCGAGCCGCGACTACCTCATCGACGTCGTCCTCTACGGCCTCATGGGGCGGATCACCGTCGACGGCGTCGCGTACGACAGCGCCATGCCGTCCCACTCCTACCTCTCCGACGCCGAGATCGCCGCCGTGCTCAACCACGTGCTCACGGCGTGGGGCGAGGAGCCGGCGGGCTTCGCGCCGTACGCCGCCGCAGACGTGGCGGCGCAGCGCGGCCGCTCGCTCCGGCAAGCGGACGTCTTCGAACTCCGACGGGCGCTCGCGCTGGAGTGAGCGCGCGGGTCTTCGTGACCAGGAGGATCCCCGACGCCGGCCTCGCGCCCTTGCGCGAGGCCGGTCTCGCCGTGGACGTCTACGACTCCGACGAGGCTATCACCCGGAGCGATCTGCTGCGCCGCGCCGCGGGCGCCGCCGCGCTGGTCACGCTCCTCTCGGAGAGGGTGGACGACGAACTCCTCGACGCGGCGGGGCCCGGGCTCAGGGTGGTGGCCAACTACGCGGTGGGCTACGACAACGTCGACGTCGCCGCCTGCTCTCGCCGGGGCGTCACCGTCACCAACACACCAGACGTGCTCACGGAGGCCACCGCCGACATGGCCTTCGCGCTCCTGCTGGCGGCGGCCAGGAGGGTCGTGGAGGGCGACGCCTTGGTGCGCAGCGGCGCCTGGACCGGCTGGCAGCCGGAACAGCTCCTCGGCGTGCCGGTGGCCGGGACGACGATCGGCCTGATCGGCATGGGGCGCATCGGCACGGCCGTGGCCAAGCGGGCCCGCGGCTTCGCCATGAAGGTCGTCTACTACGGCCGTCGCCGCCACGAGGGGGCCGAGGACGAGCTGGGCGCCGAGCGGCTGCCCCTCGACGAGCTGCTGGCGACGAGCGACTTCGTCAGCGTCAACGTGCCGCTCACGCCCGAGACGAGGCACCTCATCGGCGCCCGCGAGCTGGCGCTGATGAAGCCCACGGCGGTGCTGGTGAACACGGCGCGTGGCCCGGTCATAGACGAGGCCGCCCTGGCGGCGGCGCTGGCCGAGGAGCGCATCTTCGCGGCTGGCCTCGACGTCTTCGAGCGCGAGCCCGCGGTGCACGGCGGCCTGCTCGGGCTGAAGAACGTCGTCCTGGCGCCCCATCTCGGCTCGGCGACGGTGCGGGCGCGCACCGACATGGCCCTGCTCTGCGCCAGGGCGGTGGTGGACGTGCTGGCGGGCCGGACGCCGCCCAACCTGGTGCGCCCCTGAAGGCGGCCTGGTGAAGCGCGAGGGCCGCCCTCGCGGGCGGCCCATGTCGTTCGATCTGCCTGCGTCGCTCTAGACGTCGAGCTGCGCCAGGTGCGCGTTCTCCTCGATGAACTGGCGCCGCGGCGGCACCTCGGTGCCCATCAGCGTCTCGAAGACCTCCGAGGCCTCCAGGGCGTCGTCGATGGACACGCGCTTGAGCACGCGGGTCTCGGGGTTCATCGTCGTCTCCCAGAGCTGCTCGGGGTTCATCTCGCCGAGGCCCTTGAAGCGCTGGATCTCGTAGTTCCTGCCCTTGTTCTCCTTCAGGAGCTGCTGCAGTGCCGCCTCGTCGAAGACGTAGGTCATGTCCTTCTGCCGGCCGAAGCGCACGCCGTACAGCGGCGGCTGCGCGATGTAGAGGTAGCCGGCGTCGATGAGCGGCTTCATGTAGCGGTAGAAGAACGTGAGCAGCAGGGTCCTGATGTGGGAGCCGTCGTGGTCGGCGTCCGTCATGATGATGATCCGGTGGTAGCGCACCTCGTCGAGGTTGAAGTGCGCGTCGTCCCCCGTGCCTTCCATGCCGGCGCCGATGGCCGCGACCATAGCCCTGATCTCGGTGTTCTTGAGGATCTTGCCGAGGTTCGCCTTCTCGACGTTGAGGATCTTCCCGCGCAGGGGCAGGATCGCCTGGAAGCGGCGCTCGCGGCCCTGCTTGGCCGACCCACCTGCCGAGTCGCCCTCGACTATGTAGAGCTCGGAGACCGCCGGGTCCTGCGACTGGCAGTCGGCCAGCTTGCCCGGCAGGTCGTCGTTCTCCAGCGGGTTGGCGCGGCGCACCAGGTCGCGGGCCTTGCGCGCCGCCTCGCGAGCGCGCGCGGCCTGCGCCGCCTTCTCCACTATCGACTTGCCGTCGCGCGGGTGCTCCTCGAGGTACTCGGTGAGCTTCTCGTAGACGACCGAGTTGACGGCCGACTGCGCCTCGGGGTTGAGGAGCTTCACCTTGGCCTGCGACTCGAACTGCGGCTCCGGCAGCTTCACCGAGATGACGGCCGCCAGGCCCTCGAGGAAGTCGTCGCCGGTGGGCGGCGGGTCGCCCTTCTTGAGGAGGCCCTTGTTCTTGGCGTAGTTGTTCAGCGCGCGCGTGTAGGCGGCCTTGAAGCCCGTGAGGTGCGTGCCGCCGTCGCGGTTGGTGATCATGTTCGCGTAGGTGAGCACCGTCTGGCCGTAGCCGGACGTGTGGACCATGCCCACCTGCACCTCGATGGCCTGCGGGCCCCTGTCGGTGTCGACGGTGACCGTGCCGGACAGCGAGATGGCCTTGTCGTAGAGGGGCTTGGCCTCCTTGGCCAGCGCCTCGGCGAAGGCCGCCACGCCGCCCTTCTCGTGGAACACCTCGCGCTTGACCTCGGGGCCGCGGCGGTCCTCCAGGACGATCTTCACGCCGCCCGTGAGGAACGAGAGCTCGCGCAGGCGGCGCCGCACGCGCGCGTACTCGAAGCCCTCGATGCCCTTGAAGATGTCGTGGTTCGGGTAGAAGGTCACCGACGAGCCGCGGGCGCCCTCGGTGGCCTCGCCCGCGACGTGCAGCGGCTCCACGACCTCCCCGTGCGCGAAGGCGATCCGGTAGAGCTTGCCGTCGCGCCGCACCTCGGCCTCGAAGCGCGTGGAGAGCGCGTTCACGACCGAGGAGCCGACGCCGTGGAGGCCGCCGGAGACCTTGTAGGCGCCGTCGCCGAACTTGCCACCGGCGTGGAGCTCGGTGAAGATCACCTCGATGGCCGGCTTCTTCTCGGCCTCCATGATGTCCACGGGGATGCCGCGGCCGTTGTCGACGACCGTGGCCGACCCGTCGGCGTTCAGGTACACCTCGACGGTGTCAGCCGCGCCGGCGAGGGCCTCGTCGATGGCGTTGTCGATGATCTCGGTGAGGAGCTGGTGGTAGCCGTCGACGCCGGTACCGCCCTGCACGTACATCGCAGGCCGCTTCCGGACGCCTTCCAAGCCCCGCAGGACCTTGATGTCGTCTGCCGTGTATGCGCTCAAACTGACCTCCGGGGCCCGGGCGGCACGCCGCCCGCCCCAAACAGCTGATTCTACCCTTCGCGGGCCGCCGGGGTCAAACAGATTATCTCGTCCTGGACGGGGCAAAAGCCGAGACGGGGTACGCCGGAACCGGCCCTGGCGGGCCTTGTCTCAGCCCCTCACTTCCCCGCTTCCATCCACCACGTACTTGTAGGTGACGAGCTCCGCCAGGCCCATCGGCCCGCGGGCGTGCAGCTTCTGGGTGCTGATGCCTATCTCGGCCCCGAAGCCGAACTCGAAGCCGTCGTTGAAGCGCGTGGAGGCGTTCACGAACACGGCGGCGGCCTCCACCTGGCGCTTGAAGCGCTCGGCGCGCTCGAGGGACCGCGTGACGATGGCCTCGCTGTGCTTCGTGCCGTAGGCGTCGATGTGCTCCAGCGCCGCGTCGAGCGACGGCACCACGCGCACGGCCAGCACCAGGTCGAGGAACTCCGTCTCCCAGTCGGCCTCGGTGGCGGGGACCGCAGAGGGGACCAGCTCGAGGGTACGAGCGCAGCCCCGGATCTCGACGCCCATGGCGGCGAGCTCGGCGCCCAGACCGGGCAGCAGCGCCGCCGCCGCGGCCTCGTGGACGAGCAGGGTCTCGGCGGCGTTGCAGACGCCGGGTCGCTGCGTCTTGGCGTTGACCACGATGCGGCGCGCCATCTCCAGGTCGGCGCCCTCGTCAACGTAGACGTGGCAGTTCCCCACGCCCGTCTCGATGACGGGCACGGTGGCGTTCTCGACGACGTGCCTGATGAGCCCGGCGCCGCCGCGAGGGATCACCAGGTCGACGAGCCCGTTGGCGCGCAAGAGCTCCGTGACGAGCGACCTGTCCGCTGAGTCCACGAGCTGCACCGCGTCCTCCGGCAGAGCGGCGCCGGCGAGCGACCGGCGCATGCTCTCCGCCAGCGCCATGTTGCTGCGCATGGCGGTCGAGGAGCCGCGCAGCACCGCCGCGCTCCCGGCCTTCAGCGCCAGCGACGCGGCGTCCACCGTCACGTTGGGCCGGGACTCGTAGATCATCGCTATGACGCCGAACGGCACCGTCACCTTCGTGACGCGCGGGCCGGCGGCCAACCGCCAGCCGCCCAGCGCGCGGTCCAGGGGATCGGGCAGGTCGGCGATCTGCTCGCAGGCGGCCGCCATCGCCTCGACACGCGCCTCCGAGAGCGACAGCCGGTCCACCTGCGGCTCCGGCGTGCCGGCGGCCCTGGCCGCGCGCACGTCCTCGGCGTTGGCCCGTAGGACGGCCTGGGCGTCGCGCCTGAGTCCAGCGGCGATGGCGCGCAGGCCGGCGTCCCTGTCGGCGGCCGGCAGGGCCCGCGCCGCGGCGCGGGCCGCCAGGAGCTGCGCCCTGAGCGAGAGCGTGACGGTCACGCGAGGAGTATACGGTCGGCGTTCGCCATAGACTGACACCATGGCAGTCGACCTGGACGCGGCGCGCGATGGCGCCTACGCGGCGGTCACCGGTGCTGGCGGCGCCGTGGGGCCGCACCTCGCCGCCGCGCTAGCCAGCCGCGGCTGGCCCGTTGCGCTGGTAGCCGGCCCCGGCAGGGCCGATGCCGCCAAGGACGCCGTCCAGGCGCTCGTGCCCGCAGCCGAGCTGGGCTGGGCAGGCGTGGACCTGCGGGACGAAGAGGCCACCCGCCGCCAGTTCCTGGCCTTCGACGCGGCCAAGGGCGCTTGCGCCGTCCTCCTCAACGCCGTCGGCGGCTTCGCGGCCGCGCCCGCCCACGAGGCCGACCTCGCGCACGTCACGGCCCTCCTCGAGGAGAACTTCGTCACCGTCGTGAACGCCACCCGTGCCGTACTGCCGGGGATGCTCGCCCGCCGCGAGGGCTTCGTCCTGGCGATCGGCGCCGCGGCGGCGCTGCAGCCAGCGGCGGGGCGCACCGCCTACGCGGCGGCCAAGGCGGCGCTCACCGGCTACTTCAGGTCGCTGGCCGCCGAGCTGGCGGGCAGCGGCGTGCACGCGGCCGTCCTCCACCCCATGGGCACCATCGACACACCCGCGAACAGGGCCGCCATGCCCGGCGCCGACACGTCACGTTGGATACCCGTATCGCGGATCGTCGAGGCGGCCGTGTTCCTGGCCGCGAACCCCGGCGTCCGCGAGCTAGAGGTGCACGGGGGAGCGTGAGGACGGGAAGCGGCCGGCGGCCCGTGCCACGTCGGAAGCGGCCGCGGTGGACAAGGAGCCCGCTGACCGAGTAAGCTGACCCCTTGGTCAGCGCGCGGCTCCGCGCCGCGCCTCGGAGGAAAGATGAAGCTTGCAGCCGAGAAGCGCGGCAAGGGCAGTGTGGGCCAGCTGAGGCGCAGCGGCCGACTGCCCGCCGTCGTGTACAACAAGGAGCTCAACCTGAGCGTCAGCGTCGACGCTCGCGCGTTCGACAAGGCGTTCAGGGCCGTCGGGGTCTCCAGCCTCATCGACCTCGACGTCGACGGCCGGACCCACAGCGTGCTCGTCAAGCAGGTCCAGATGGACAAGCGCCGCCGCGAGCCGATGCACATCGACTTCTACGCGGTGTCGGCCGACAAGCCCGTGACGGTGCACGTGCCCATCGAGTTCGCCGGCACACCCGTGGGCGTGCGCGCCGGCGGCCAGCTCGACGTCCAGCGCCGCGAGGTGAACATCTCGATCCTCCCGCGACTGATCCCGAACCACGTCGAGGTCGACGTCAGCCACCTCGAGATCGGCCAGTCGCTGCACGTCTCCGACCTCGTCGCGCACCTGCCCAGCGAGGCGCAAGTGCTCGACGACCTGGAGCTCGCGATCGTGGCCGTGGTGCCGCCGCGCGTCGTCTCCGAGGACGCCGCCGAAGCCGTCGAGCCTGAGGTCGTCGGCAAGGAAGGGGACGAGGAGTCCGCGGGCGAGTAGTGGCCGTGGAAGTAGTGGCCGGGCTCGGCAACCCTGGGCCCAGGTACGAGGGAACCCGGCACAACGCCGGGTTCCTCGTCGTTGATGAGCTCGCACGCCGCCTGGGTGGCCGTTTCCGGCGCGAGGGGCGCGGCGACGCCCTCCGCGAGGAGGCGCGGGTGTCCTTGGGCGGCGTCGGCGGCGGGCCGGGCGTCGAGCTCCTGCTGGTGAAGCCGCAGAGCTACATGAACCTCTCCGGCACGCCCGTGCAGGCCGTCCTGGCGCGCACACGCGTCACGCCTTCGCAGCTGCTAGTCGTGCACGACGACGTCGACCTGCCGCTGGGCCGGCTGCGCTTCAAGCGCGGCGGCGGCGCCGGCGGCCAAAGAGGGGTGCGCGACGTCATCGCCAAGGTCGGCGCTGACTTCTTGCGGCTCAAGGTGGGCGTCTCACGCCCGCCCCCCGGCTGGGCCACCGACGGCTGGGTGCTCTCGCGGTTCCAGGAGGGCGAGCAGGGCGTGCTGGAGCGCGTCATCGCCGCTGCCGCCGACGCCGTCGAGTGCCTCTACCGCGAGGGCCTGGACGCGGCGATGAACCGCACCAACGGCCTCGACCTGGCGGCGCCCGAAGAGGTGTAGCTAGTTGACCATCTTGGTGCGCCGCGCTTGGAAGTCCTGGAGGACGTAGCGGCCGATCGTGTGCGGGGTCGTGAAGTAGGCCTTGCCGCGGGTCATGGCGCTCACGCGCCTGACGAAGGCGATCAGCTCCGGGTCCCGGGCGAGCATGAAGGTGTTCACCTGGATGCCGTGCCGGCGGCAGTTGCCGACCTCGCGCAGCGTCTCACCCAGCACCAGGGGGTCGAGGCCGTAGGCGTTGCGGTAGACGCGGCCATCGGGCAGGGTTATGGCCGAGGGTTTCCCGTCGGTGATCATGATGATCTGCTTCATGTCCTTGCTCTCGCGCTTGAGGATCTTCTGCGCGAGCCTCAGGCCCTCGGCCGTGTTCGTGTGGTACGGCCCCACCTGCGCCGCCGCCAGCTCGGAGAGGGGGATCTCCTCGGCCGAGTTGTGGAACAGGACGTAGTGGATGGAGTCGCCGCTGTACTGCGTCCTGATCAGGTGCGCGAGCGCCAGCGCCACGCGCTTGGCCGGCGTGAAGCGGTCCTCGCCGTAGAGGATCATCGAGTGGCTGCAGTCGAGCATCACCACCGTGGCGGCGGATGACCGGTACTCAGCCTGCATGACGTGGAGGTCGCCCTCCTCCAGCTGCAGCTTGCCGAGCCCGTGCCGCGCCGCGCGCTTCAGCGTCTCGGAAACGTCGAGGTTGAGGCTGTCGCCGAACTCGTAGGCCTTCGACTCTCCCACCGCCTCCACGCCCGACGACGTGAAGCGCGTGTCGTGGCTCCCGACGCTGGAGCGGCCTGCCGCACCCAGCAGGTCGCGCAGCGTGCGGTACCCGAGGAAGTCGATGGCCTTGTCGGTGAGCTGGAACTGCGCCCGGCCCGGCGCGTCGCCGCCGCGGCCCCGACCCTGGGTCTCCGCCTGCTCGGGTTCGACGCCTGCCGGCTTGATGAAGCCCTCGTCCGCGAGCCTCTGCGCGAGCTGCTTGACGGCCTGGCCCAGCTCCGAGTCGAGCCAGTCCTCCGCCTCCATGGCCTGCCTGATCATCTCCTCGGAGATCAGGTCTTCTTGGATAAGCGCCTCGGCGATGGCCTCGTAGAGGTCCTCCATCGTCGGCCGCCAGTCGGGGTCGGGGTCGAAGGGGTCGCGGTCGAAGCCCGACTGCAGCAGGCGGTCCGAGAGCATCCGCATGAGGTCGGAGGTCTCGAGGTCCTCCAGGGTCGCCTCGTACTTCGAGTACCTGACCGTCGGCACAGACAGACCTCAGTTCCAGCGCGGCCGTGCCGCCGACGCCACGGTCTCCAGGTCGGCGGCGGCGTAACCGCGCTCCTCGCTGCGGGAGATGAGCTTGCGGGCACAGAGGCCCTCGAGCACGAACTCCGCCGCGGCCGCCACCTCGTCGGCCGCACCGGTCTGCGCGAGCCTCCTGGCGCAGTCGAGAAGCCCGGGCACCGCCGAGAACACGGACGTCAGCTCGGCCGTGCGGACCATGTCGGGCACGCGCAGCTGGTTGTCGGCCTCGAAGTGGGCCACGATGCCGTCGGTGTCGACGCCGGTGGCCAGGCGCCCGAAGGTCTGCCCTATGGCCCGGCGCACGATGTCGCGCGCCACGGCCTCTGCTCCCTTGAGCTCGCCCTCGTACTCCAGCTCGAGCTTGCCCGTGACGGCCGTGAGCGCCGCGTAGAGGTCGCCGACGCGCGCGACAGGGCGCTCCTCCCCGAGCGTCAGCGCCCGGCGCTCGGCGTTGGAGACGACGTTCTCGAGCAGCGTGATGGGCAGGCGCTGCGACACCCCGGAGTGCTTGTCGACCCGCGAGTCGTCGCGGGCCTGGAAGGCTACCTCCTCCACCGCCTCGGCCACGAACTGCGGCACGTGCACGCGCATGTCGTCCTCGCGCTCCACCCAGGCCTCCTGCCTGGTGATGGCCATGCCCTCCTCGACGGTGCGGGGGTAGTGCGTGCGTATCTCGCTGCCGATGCGGTCCTTGAGCGGCGTGATGATCTTGCCGCGCGCCGTGTAGTCCTCGGGGTTGGCGCTGAAGACGAGCATGACGTCGAGCGGCAGGCGGACCGGGTAGCCCTTGATCTGGACGTCACCCTCCTGCATCACGTTGAAGAGCGCCACCTGCACCTTGCCTGCCAGGTCCGGCAGCTCGTTCATGGCGAAGATGCCGCGGTTGGCGCGCGGCAGCAGGCCGTAGTGCACGGCGCGCTCGTCGGCCAGCGAGGTGCCCAGGCGGGCCGCCTTGATGGGGTCGATGTCCCCGATGATGTCGGCCACCGTGGCGTCGGGCGTGGCGAGCTTCTCGACGTAGCGCTGGTCGCGCGGCAGCCACGCGATGGGCGTGGCCTCGCCGCACTCCTCGAGGATGGCCCTCCCCTGCGCGGTGATGGGGGCGAACGGGTCGTCGTGCAGGTCGGTACCTGCGATGTACGGGACCTCCTCGTCGAGCAGGTCGACGAGCTGCCGGAGGATGCGGGTCTTGGCCTGCCCGCGCAGGCCCAGGAGGATGAAGTTGTGGCGTGACAGGATCGCGTTGACCACGGCCGGCGTGACCGTCTCCTCGTAGCCGAGGACGCCCGGGAAGAGCTCCTCGCCGGCGCGGAGCTTGCGCACGAGGTTGGACCTGAGCTCGTCCTTGACGCTGCGGCCCGCCAGGTCCTCCCAACGGGTGCCGCGCAGCTCGGCCAGGACGGTGGGCCGCGCGCCGTGGTGGCGACCTGATGCAGCGGCGCTGTGTTCCATGCCGGATGCTAGCACCGGCTCCTGTGAACACCTGTTAACGACCTGGGCACCGGCCGCGAGGGCCTAGGCACGCTTCCGGACCGCGCCGCTGAACCCGGCGGGCGAACGCGACGTCGAACTGTAAAGGAAGACCCTGCGTGGGGGGCGCAGGGTCAAAGAGGAGATGGTGGAGGGTCACTCCCTCCGTAGGCGCTGGGGTGAGCGCCCATCTCGGTCCCGGGGGTGGGGACCTCGCGGATTCTACAACAACGTCAGCGCTACCATCGTCATACATGCGCTACGAGCCGGACACCCCGCAAGCCCCCATCGAGAGCGCCGAGCTCATCAGCGTCGGCACCGAGCTGCTGCTTGGCGAGATCGTCGACACCAACAGCGCCTACCTGGCGAGCTACCTGGCCGGTCGCGGTGTGGACGTCCTCTGGTCCGCCCGCGTGGGCGACAACGAACGGCGCATCAGGCACCTCATCGAGCAGGCGCTGGACCGCAGCGACCTGGTCGTGCTGGGCGGCGGGCTGGGCCCCACGGACGACGACCTGACGCGCGACACCGTGGCGGCGGCCGTGGGCGAGGACCAGTACGTGGACGCCGGCCTCGAGCGGTGGCTGCGCGACCACTTCGCCTCCACCGGCCGGGCGATGCCCGAGCGCAACCTGCAGCAGGCGCGCCTCATCCCCTCCGCCGAGGTGCTCCCCAACGCCATCGGCACGGCGCCGGGCTGGCTCGTGCGCACGGTGAGGGGCGGTCGGCGGCGCTACATCGTCACGCTGCCCGGTCCGCCGAGGGAGCTCAAGCGCATGTGGGAGGAGCAGGCCGTGCCGCGCCTCCCCTTCCCCACGGCGCTCATCTTCACGCGCACCTACAAGACGAACGGCGTGGGCGAGTCGCTGGTGGCGGAGAGGTTGGGCGACCTGACGAAGGCGGCCAACCCCAGCGTCGCCACGTACGCCAAGCGCGACGGCGTGCACGTGCGCGTGGCGGCGAAGGCGCCCGACCTGGAGACGGCCATGGCGGCGGCGCGCCCGGTCATGGAGGCTGTCGAGAAGGCGCTCGGGGAGAGCGTCTGGGGCTTGGACGGCGACGAGATGCCCGCGCTCGTCGTGCGGCGCCTGGCCGAGAGGGGGCTCAGGCTCGCCGTCGCCGAGGGGGTGAGCGGGGGCCTGCTGACCGAGCTCCTCGAGGAGGCGCTCGACGCCGCGGTCCGCGGCGGGCGGCTCGAGACCCGCGACCCGCGGGGGTCGGGCGGGCAGGACGGGGACGCGGTCGATGCCCACGGCGAAGGGCCTCTCGCGGGCAGCGTGGTAGCATGGCGGCCGGAAACCATGCGAACGTTGCTCCCCTACCTCACGGCGCTCCAGCGTCTCCCGGCGGGCCTCGAGGCCGCTGCCGCGGAGGTCGTAGCTGCCATCGCCGTGGCGGTGAGGACGATGTTCGCCGCGGACGTCGGCATCGCCATCGGCTACCCATACCTGGCCCACGACGACCCGGGCCAGGCCGGCGCGAGCGCTGCCGGCGCCCAAGCACGACCCAGCGAGGACGAGATAGCACCGGGCGCGGCCGGAGGCGGACGCCGACGGCCGCAGTTGCGCCTAGAGATCGCACTTTCCCACGGCGACGTCACGACCACTCAGACACTCACCCTGCCGCCGTTGGGGCGCGGGTGGGTACGCGAACGGTCTGCTTTCTCCGGTCTGAACCTCCTCCTGCGGTCGGCGTTGCGCTGAACTAGGCCCTGCCGCGCCCAGGTGCGGCGGCCTCGAGCGGCGCGTCCGGACCGCCATCACGGCGGCCCCGGCCGGACGGAGGGCTGTGCCGCCAATGAACCAAGACCGCAGGAAAGCGCTAGAGACGGCCGTCTCGCAGATAGAGCGGCAGTTCGGTAAGGGTTCGATCATGCGTTTGGGGGCGGAGCCTGCTCAGGCTCTGGGTCAGGGTGTGATCAGTACGGGGTCGTTGTCGGTTGACCTGGCC
>Ga0182741_1000147_pt1 | contig 112787 bp, 95 predicted proteins | sample eDN5th37CBELigOP_FD_128874 | JGI IMG/M metagenome (GOLD analysis project Ga0182741, IMG submission 128874) | Enriched Organic Plus compost microbial communities from Emeryville, California, USA - eDNA 5th pass 37_C BE-Lig OP (version 2) (version 2) ...
CTGACTTTCGGGAAGTCTCCGGGAAGCTTCAGGGCCGCGCCCCGTCGCTGATGAGCGGCTTATAGGACCCACCCACCCGACATGTCAACGACCCGGACGCCAAAAAGCGCAAATTCAGCGCAGCGCTGTTCGCCGGCCTTTGGGAAACCGCGATACGTGACGCCGGCTAACATTCTCGCAAGACAGGACTTTCGAACGAAAAACGCCGGGGCCTTCCCTGTGGAAAGCCCCGGCGCTGATATTCGCCTGCAGAACCGGATGGGGCGATCACGCCGCCCTGTCGCCGGCGCGTTCGCTGTCCGGCTTGCGGCCAAGCCCCATGGACTTGGCCAGCGCGGAGCGTGAGGCCGCGTAGTTCGGAGCGACCATCGGATAATCTGGCGGCAATCCCCAGCGCGCCCGGTATGCTTCCGGCGTCATGTCATAGGCCGTGCGCAGATGACGCTTGAGCGACTTGAAGCGCTTTCCGTCCTCAAGGCAGATGATGTAATCCGGCGTCACCGACCGTTTGACAGGCACGGCCGGTTGCGGAGCTTCCCCCGCGTCTGGCGCGCCGCCCTGCCCGAGTTTTTGCAGGGACGCATGAACGGAGGCGATCAGCGCCGGCAACTGATCCAGCTCAACCCGGTTATTGGCGACAAATGAAGCGACGATATCGGCGGTAATCGCCACCATCTGCCCGCTCCCCTCAGCTTTCTCCATAACGCACTCTCCTTCGGGAAGTGGCAACTTACGCAATAACAGGGAAAGTAGAAGTTCAAATTTCCGACATACTGCCAAAGGCGGTCATAATTTGATGGATAGTTCGCTTAAACTGTTCAAAAACATCAACCTCACAAATCGGTGATTGCCCATGGCGACGCCCGGGACTGGCGGCGAAGGCGCAAATCTTTCCCCGGGCGCGTGGTGATGGCCGAATCCCGCCATGCACACTGCGCGCGCGGCCAGGAGCCGGCCTGGGGCATCGGCAATATCTTCGCCTGATTTGTGGTCTGATAATCATATGGCGATAACGGTCTGACGGATCGCAGAATGTCGGGAGACCAGAGCGATGCGCGCGACAGTCTGGCCTGGCTACGCAGGCGTGGCGATGCTGGCGATGCTGGCGGCGGGGCCTGCGTTTGCCTCGAAAGCCGACGCGCCCGTGCCCGGGCGCACGGTGGCGTTGATGCGGGAGAAGGGCATGGCGCCTGGCGCCGGCGTGCTCGTTCGTGTCTTCAAAAAGGAAGCCGAGCTGGAAATCTGGAAACAGCGCGCCGACGGCCGGTACGCACTGCTGAAGACGTTTCCCGTATGCCGCTGGTCCGGGCGGCTGGGCCCGAAGCGGAAAACCGGCGACCGGCAGGCGCCGGAGGGTTTCTATGACATCACGCCCAGGCTGATGAACCCCAACTCCGCCTACCACCTGTCGTTCGACACCGGTTTCCCCAACGCTTATGACCGGGCGAATGGCTATACCGGCTCCTATCTGATGGTGCATGGCGTGTGCTCGTCCATGGGGTGCTACGCCATGACGAACGCCGGCATCGAGGAGGTCTACGCCCTGTTGCGGGACGCCTTCAGGGGCGGACAAAAATCGGTTCAGTTCCAGGCGTTTCCGTTCCGCATGACCGCGAAGAACATGGCGCGGATGCGGGACGACCCGGATATTGATTTCTGGCGGCAGCTCAAGGCAGGCTATGACCGCTTTGAGGCGACAGGTCAGCCGCCGCGCGTCACGGTCGCCGGCAAGCGCTACGCTTTCACGCCATACCGGGATCGTGGCCTGGAGGCCCAGGCCACGACGCGTCTGCACGCGGAACAGGAGGCGATCGCCAGGCAGATTGACGACGGCGCGCCGTCCATCCGCATCACCTACGCCGACGGCGGCATGCACCCGCACTTTGCCCGGATGCGCAACCACCCCTCGCTCGGCATTATCAGCCGCCCCGAGGCGCTGGCCTTTGCCGGCCGGGACGTCATCATCCGGCCAGGCGTGCGCAAGGCGCCGCCGGTGATGGTGGCGCAGGGCGCCGTCAGCCTGACGTTCGCGCGCCTCGCATCCGGGCCGGGCGCCGGGCCAACAGCCCTGCGCCTGCCGGCAACGGACGCCCAGGGCGCCCTTCCCACCTCCCCTTCGGCGCGCATCGCCCTGGCGCATGACGGCGCACGCGCCGCCATGGCTTCCGCAGCCCCGACGGTTGCGACGGAAGGAGCGCCGACGCCCGTGACCGGCGCCTACGCCGCCAGCCTCACCTCCGCCATGTCATCATGGCCGCATGGCGTGATCGCCATGGGGCCATCGGCGCCATAGCGTCCGCCAGTCGCAATTGGCGCCCGGGTGGATTGGCCGGCTCTTCGGCAGGCCGGCCTTCCGCTGCGCGCGCGAACGGGCTCAGGCGCCGCCGAGCTCGCGGGCGATGCGCCCGCAATTGGCGATCCATGCGACGGAATAGGGAATATCGGCGGCGTCCGGCTGGGAGCTGAACGCCGCGATCACCACCTCGCTGGTGGGGCAGACATACAGCCACTGGCCATGGATGCCGGCCCCGCCGAAAGCCCCCGTCTCCTCATCGAACAGATACCATTTGCTGCGATACCGCCTTGCGGGGAAACCCATGGCCGCGAAATTGCCGCGCTCCCAGGCGCGACGGTCGCCGTTGGAGCGGATATCGTCCACCCACCAGGCTGGCGCGATCTGGCGGCCGTTGGCCACGCCGCCGCGGCGCATCATCTCGCCGAACCGGGCGAGGTCGCGCGTCGTCATGCAGACGCCGCCGGCCGTGCGCGGCGCGCCGAGGGAGTCGAGCGTGACCCATGCTTCACGCTCCGCCCCCATCGGCCGCCAGATCAGATCCGACAGCATCTGTGCAAACGGGGCCCCGCCGGCGCGCTCCAGCACCCAGCCAAGCGTATCCGTATCCGGCGACACATAGTGGAAAACCTCGCCATGGACGGTATCACCCGGCGTCTTCAGGCTGGCGAGGAAGCCGCGCAGATCGGCGCCGCCCACCGGCCCGCCCGGGTCCCAGCCCACGGCGCGACGGTAGGCCGGCATGTCGCCGTTGGGGTCGGCGTAATCCTCGCTGAAACCGATGGACGCCGTCATGTCCAGCAGGTGTCGCACGGTGGCGCCCGCATAGACCGAATTTTTCAGTTCTGGCACGTAATCGGCGGCGGGCCGGTCCGGATCGAGCAGGCCCCGGTCGGCCAGCACGCCGGCAAGCACGCCAGTCACCGACTTGCTGACCGAGAACAGGATGTGCTGCCGGCTCGCCTCGAGACCGTTGTCGTAAAGCTCATACGCCAGTTCGCCCCGGCGCAGGACAACGAGCCCGTCGATATTAATGGCGCGCAGATACCGGTGCGCCTGAATGCGCGCGCCCGCCGCATCGACCAGTTCCAGCTCGCCGAGGTCGCGCCAGGCCTCGCGCAGCGGCGTGACCTCGCTGCCGGTCGCGCCGGCAATGGCCGCCGTGGGGACGAGATTGCGCAGGTTGCGGAATCCCCATTTGCTGAACGGCGACTGCCGCCAGTTCGCCAACGTCACCTGCCCGTCCGGCCCCGGCGGGGCGCCCTGCATCAACTGTTGCTCCATGGCGTTCCTCCATCGCGGCTCCGTTTGCGGCGAAACCGCCAAGCGCTTTCGTTGTCCGGCTTCCGCCCTGCGGCGGACCAGCGCCATATTGTGGCCCCGCCAGTCTGGCATGAGGAATTCAGTCCCGCCATGCGTCTGCGATCAGCTGGCGGCAGCGCGCTGCGCAATGCTTGCGATACGGGCTGGCCCCGCTGTCTTGCAAAGATGCATGCAATATGGTTTCCAACGACATCACACCGTGCAGCTTACGCTTGCGGGAGGGCGAGTCTGGCCTTGTGACAACGCGGAACCGCCAGACAGGGACGCGGGCGCGCAATCTGTGAAGAAACGCGCGAACCCTTGCAGCGGCAACCGGATTACCCGGGGCGCCGCGCATTCCGGATTGACGCATTTTCTGGCGAAAATGCTCCAACAGAGGCTTCACCGGCGTACGCGCCACATGAAGTGCGGAACATTGTCATCATCTGATTTGCGAAAACTCACCGTCGCCTGCATCCAGGCGGCGTTTCTCCTTGCTCCTGGCCTGTGCGCGGCCGCCAACGCCACGGCGCCCGTCGCCGCTGCGGACGCCCGCCTGACCCGCTCGCTGATGCGCCTCGATCCGGCGCAGCGTTTCCAGCAGATCTGCGATGTCGCCGCCATGAAGGTCATCGCCCGGGAGAGCGGCGCCATGCGGCCGGATCGCGCCATGCTTGATGCGCTCTCACCCGCGAAGGAAAAAGGCGACACCCTCTCCGGGTCCGGCGGCGCGGTGCGCAGCAAGGGCCATTGGCGCCAGATGTCGTTCAGTTGCGAAGCGACGCCGGACCGTCTGTCGGTCCTGCGCTTCACCTACAAGCTCGGGGATGAAATCCCTGGCAGCCAGTGGGAGCGTTACGGCCTCTGGCGATAGGGGCCGCGACGCCGGCGCCGGGCGGCCCCAGCCTGGGCCCGCCGCTCAGTCGCGGGCATCCTTGCGGGCCTGTGCGTCCTTCACGAACTGGGACACCCGGCCGGCTTCCATGGGACTGCCAATCCGTTTTGCTTTTTTTGACGGGTTGGGAAGCATGCCCTCATTGGCGGTCCGGCCGCCATCGGGGGCGCCGTTTTTCCTGGCCGCCTTCTTCAGCTTCAGGGCGCGACGGGAGTTACTGATCAGTTCCTGTCGCGCCGCGACGGTCTGCCGGCGCGACAGCTCCCTGTTGGCGCGCTGGATCGCGCCGGACAGCACCCGCGCCTTCATCTTTGAACCGCTGTTGTCACTGGCCGGCGTCGACGCGTGCGCCTTGCCGCGCATCTCGCGGCGCTGCTGGCGGGCGATGGCCCGCGCCCGGTCCCGCCGCTCCCGCAGCAACGACACCGTTTTGCGCAAATCCGCGTCCGGGACGGCGGTAATCCCGCTTCTGCGCGTCAACACGACAAGCTCAAGCTCGTCACGCGACAGCAAGCGGCGTTCGGCCCTGGTTTCGATCGCCATTGGCGGCTCCTCCCTCACAAGCACGAATGAAGAAGCGTCGCACAACTCGCCTGGCGAACCAACCCGGCAGATTCCGGCCGGGCTGCGCGGATGGAGCCAGCAAGACGCGCGATCGTGGGGCGGAACCAGACGGCAGAAGCAGCGGCCGCCAGCCATTTTGCGCGGGCCGCCTGCTTGCGCATCGATGATGCAGGCACAAAAAAACCCGCCGAAGCGGGTCGTTTTTGTGAAGATGGTGGGCGCACTAGGGCTCGAACCTAGGACCCGCTGATTAAGAGTCAGCTGCTCTACCAACTGAGCTATGCGCCCATCTTCAGTCCGGCGGGGCGTTCGTGGCCGCCGCCGTTTGGTGAGCGGTGGATACCAATCCCCTCCCCGGTTGTCCAGCGCCCACAAGCGCCCGACCAAACTTTTTTATGACGCTGGGGAAAATCGGCGTATCTGTGCATAACGCCGCAACATCCAGGGGCGCAAAGCCCTGGAAGCGGCGACGGCGGGCCATCGCCCGTCCCTCCTCTGTCTGGGCGACGGCCGGCCCCGGCTCAGGCCCGGGCCGCGTCCTGCGCAAAGGCGGCGTCAAGCCAGGCGACCATGAAAGGCGGCGTGCGGGCCGGATCGATATCGGCCGGGCTGTGAAACAGGCGCACGTCAGCAAGTTCCGGGGCGGGATCGGCCGCGATGAAATCGCGAATGCGCCTTGCCAGCGCATCCGCCGGCAAGGCCGAGCGCGCCTCGCGCATCAGGGCGACGCGGCCGCCGTCCAGCACCGCGCGCCAGCCATCGGCGAAAGTCAGCTCACTGGCGTCGAGGCCGGTTTCCTCCGCCAGCTCACGCACGATATTGCCCTGCAAATCCAGCGTCCCGTCCGGGCGGACGTCCGACAGGTCGGGCGTGCCGGCGGCGAAATAGATCTGGCCCGAACTGGCGGTGTGTCCGCCCTGCACCCCGGCGAGCCATGGCCCGTCGGCGGCGCGCAGGGCCGCCATGGAAAAACCGTTCACCATCGTCTTGTCGGGCCAGCCGAGGTCCCGCCAGGTCAGAAAGGCGGCGAAATCCACCGGCAGACAGATGGCCTCGTAACGTCCGTCAACGATTGCCGGGCGGCGGGACAGCAGCACGCGCCCGTTGAACATTTGCGGTTTGCGCTCCAGCGCCGCCCGCCAGTGGCGATCGATGAGATCGCGATTGGCCTCGGCCCAGGGCCACGGCTCCTGCGCCACGCGCACGGACGCCTCGCGCACGGGGACAATGGCGGGGGCGCCGCGCCAGGGGAAGGCCCCGCCGGCGCAGGCAGGCGCGGCGCCGTTCACAGCTGGACGGCCTCAAAGATGCGCGACGGCGTCACGAACTCCTCCTGGGCCTGCACCAGTTGCAATTCGCTCTGGCCGGAGGCGGCGGTGGCGGCCAGCAGGCCGTGCACCGACGAGGCGGCGGCGCTGACGGCGCGGGCGATGGAGCGCTCGCGCAGATAATGGGTGAAAAACAGAGCCGCGGTCACGTCGCCGGCGCCGGTGAAATACCGGTCAATGCGCGGCGTGCGCACGCCCCAGATCCCCTCGGGGCCAGAGCCCACCATGTCGATGCAATCGTCCGGCGTCTCCGCCGTATGGAGCGAGGTGATGAGCAGGACGGCGGGGCCAAGCCCGTGGGCGATGCGGATGGCGTCGCGGGCTTCCGCCATGGACGTCACCTGACAGCCGGACAGCAGCTCCAGTTCAAACTGGTTTGGCGTGGCCACATCGGCGGCGGGCATGGCCTGGCGGCGCATGAACTCCGGCACGTCCGGCCGCACGAACACGCCGCGCCCGACGTCGCCGATCACCGGGTCGCAGCAATACAGCGCCTCCGGATTGGCGGCCCGCACCCGGGCCGCCACGTCAAGGATGGCCTCGCCGATCGCCGCCGAACCGGCGTAGCCGGAGAGCACGCCGTCGCACTGCGGAAACACGCCGCGCGCCTCAACGCCGCGCGCGATTTCCGCGATCATCGCGCCTTCGAATACAGGCCCCGTCCAGGCGCCATAGCCTGTGTGGTTGGAAAATTGCACGGTGAGAACCGGCCAGACCTCGACGCCCATGCGCTGCATCGGAAACACCGCCGCCGCATTACCGACATGGCCGTAAGCAACATGGGACTGGATGGACAGGATGTTCATGGCATCTCCCGGAGCGGAGCTGAACAGGCTGGCGGCGGCCAGCAGGCATGGCGCGCGTTGGCCAGAATGGCGCGCGCCGGGAAACAGCGCGCGCCACAGGCGAATCCGGCCAGAAGCCGCCGGTGGCAAATTAACGGCTTTGCGCCGTCACGCCAGCCCCGGCCGCGCGACGGAACTGCTTGCCTGCCCGCGACCAGGCCGGAAGAGCGCGCCGGCGTCGTGGTCCAGCACGGCGGAAAACGCCGGCTGCGGCGACCAGCTGTCCCGCCTCCCCCGCAAATGGGACTGGCCGGCGACGGCCGCGCCGTCCAGATGGATACGCTGCCGCGCGCCGGTTTCCGGCGCCTTGATGGCGGCCCATACTTGACCGCGACATACGCAACCCCCGACATAACTGGCTTCGACCGGCCTGTTTCGCCCCCCCGCCAGCAATGGCGGCCGTTAACGGAAACCAGATGAACCTTGCAGACATCTCGCAGACCGTCGTCAGCTTCATCCAGCAGCACCAGGCGTGGGCGCCGTTCATCGTCGGCGCGCTGGCCTTCGCCGAGTCCATGGCGATCATTTCGTTCATCGTGCCGGCGACCGGCATCCTGCTGGCGATCGGCGCGCTGCTGGCGGCCAGCGGCATTCCGTTCTGGCCGGTGTGGGCCGGGGCGATGACCGGGGCGGTTCTCGGCGACTGGATCTCTTACGCCGTCGGCTACTGGCTGAAGGACAGCATCCGCGACTACTGGCCGTTTTCGCGCGCGCCGCATTTCATGGACAAGGCCGAAGCTTTCACCCGCAAATGGGGCGTGCCCGGCGTCTTCATCGGCCGCTTTTCCGGTCCGCTGCGGGCGTTCGTCCCGCTGGCCGCCGGGGTGTTTCACCTGCCGCACATTCCATTCCAGATCGCCAACATCTCATCCGCCGCCGTATGGAGTTTTGGCATATTACTCCCCGGAGAAGCACTGGACTGGTTCAGGCACTTACAATAACACAAAATCGTGATAGTATAAATTCATCGCATGTCTTCTCTTTAGCTTTTGACGACTGGGAGATTGACTGATGGATCAACTGATTTCTCTGGCCATGAACCTGATCGGCGGCGCCGCCGGCGGCGGCATGGCCGGCCGCGCCTCACCGTCCATCGACATGGGCGGCGTCGTCAACGCAGTGGCAGGCGCCGTCGGCGGCGGCGTGCTGGGCCAGGTCCTGCAGGCGGCGCTGCCGGTGCTTCAGGGCGGTTCGGCCACGGACCTCACGGCGCTGGCCGGCAATCTGGTGGGCGGCGGAGCCAGCGGCGCCATCGTCACCGCCCTCGTCGGCCTGGTGCTGAACCGGCTGCGCCCGTCGAACTGAGGCTGGCGGCTGGATGGACCGGGGTTTCCGGAAGCGACCGCCGGGGGCGAGCGGTATTGCCGGCGCGCTGTCGCGCCCGGGACCGTCGCACAATGACCCAAATAAAAAAACGCGAACGGGCGGACCCGTTCGCGTCGCAGTATTCAGCCTTGCGGGAGGCGGCGGTCTGGCGCTGCCTCCGGGACAACGGCCGGCTCAGTTCTTCGACTTGTCGACCAGGGCCTTTTCCTTGATCCACGGCATCATGTCGCGGAGCTTGGCGCCAACTTCCTCGATCGGGTGGGCGTTGTTGCGGGCGCGGGTGGCCTTGAACGAGGCCTGGTTGACCTTGTTCTCCAGCATCCAGTCGCGGGTGAACTTGCCTGACTGGATGTCCTCCAGCACGCGCTTCATCTCGGCCTTGGTCTCGGCCGTGATGATGCGCGGGCCGGTGACGTACTCGCCGTACTCAGCAGTGTTGGAGATCGAGTAGTTCATGTTGGCGATGCCGCCCTCATAAATGAGGTCGACGATCAGCTTCAGCTCGTGCAGGCACTCGAAATAGGCCATCTCCGGAGCGTAGCCCGCCTCGACGAGGGTTTCGAAGCCGGCGCGGATCAGTTCGACGGCGCCGCCGCACAGCACGGCCTGCTCGCCGAACAGGTCGGTCTCGCATTCTTCCTTGAACGACGTCTCGATGATGCCGGCGCGGCCGCCGCCATTGGCCGAGGCGTAGGACAGGCCGATGTCATGGGCGTTGCCGGTGGCGTCCTGGTGGATGGCGATCAGGGTCGGCACGCCGCCGCCGCGCAGGTATTCGGAGCGGACGGTATGGCCGGGACCCTTCGGGGCGACCATCAGCACGTCCAGGTCCTTGCGCGGCTCGATCAGGTTGAAGTGCACGTTCAGACCGTGGGCGAACATCAGCGCCGCGCCGTTCTTCATGTTGTCGTGCAGGTGATCGCGATAGATGTCGGCCTGCAGCTCGTCCGGCGTCAGCATCATGACAACGTCGGCCCATTTGGCGGCCTCAGCCGGGCTCATCACCTTGAAGCCGGCGCCTTCGGCCTTCTTCACGGTGGCGCTTTCGGGACGCAGGGCGATGGCGACGTCCTTGACGCCCGAATCGCGCAGGTTCTGGGCATGGGCGTGGCCCTGGCTGCCGTAGCCGACGATCGCGACCTTCTTGCCCTTGATCAGGTTCAGATCCGCATCGCGGTCATAGTAAACACGCATCACATACATCCTCTGGCGAAGGTCGCGGGCCAAGTGCCGACGATCAGATCAGAACCGGCCTGGTCGCCGTCGCCCCACGACAGCCAGACCTCCGGCCCGCCCTGCGGCGCGAGAACCGCGCCAGGAACGTTCCGGCAATGAAACAGACGGAGGCGGTAAAACCCGCCGCGGCCAGTTGGTCAAGTCATTCCTTGCCCATGGCGGCCGCATACGGCGAAGGTCCCGCGTCCGGTCGCATGTTTCGGGCTTGCGGCGAAAAACCGCCAGTCCGCCGCCGGCGCGACATCCGGCGAATTCTCCAGAATGCAGCCCCCGCCAATGGCGGCGCCTGCGCGTATTCCGCTCTCTGGCGCGGCATGGTCCGCCGGGATATTCCCACCCCGGCCAATCCAGGCGATGCTGCCTGGATGATGACCAGAAACGCCCCCATCACGCCCGCCGCCGCCAACGTCAATGAAACGTTGCCAGAGCCGGCCGACCTCGTCGCAGCCTGGCGGGACGCCGGCTACGAAAAATGGTTCAGCCGCGATGACGCCTTCGACGCCATGTTGCGCGACCGCTTCGGCGCGGCCCAGGCCGCCGCGGCGCGCGGCGAACTGGACAGCTGGCTGGCGACGCCGGAAGGCGCTCTCGCCCTCGTGCTGCTGCTCGACCAGATACCGCGCAACATTTACCGCAGCACGCCGGCGGCTTTCGCCACCGACCCGGCGGCGCGCCGCATCGCCGCCGCCAGCCTTGAGCGCGGTCATGACGCCCAGGTCGCGCCGGAGTTGCGCAGCTTCTTCTACATGCCGTTCATGCACTCCGAAGAGCTGGCGGACCAGGCGCGGTGCGTCGCCCTGTACCAGGCGTCCGGCAACGCCGATGGCCTGCGCTACGCGGAGGAGCACCGTGACATCATCGCCCGTTTCGGCCGCTTTCCACATCGCAACCGCATCCTGGGCCGCGAGACGACAGCGGACGAACAGGCCTATCTGGAAGCTGGCGGCTTCACCGGCGGGCAGTGAGCCCGCCACAAGCCTTCCGGAACCCGGCCTTTTGAACCTCAGCCCCGGGCGGAGCCGCGCGACAGGGCGGCGACGCCGGTGCGCGCCACTTCCACGACGCCGGTTTCAGCCATGACACGGATGAAGCGGTCGACCTCTTCAATGGCGCCGGTGAATTCGAAGATGAACGAATTCAGGGTGGCGTCGAGGGTGCGCGCGCCGAAGGCCTGGGCAAGGCGCAGGGCTTCCACGCGATGCTCGCCGCGGCCGGCCACCTTCACCAGCGCCAGTTCACGCTCGACCGCCTCGCCCGTGGCGGTGAGGTCGTCGACGCGGTGCACCGGCACCAGCCGGTCAAGCTGCGCCATGATCTGGGCGATGGCGGCGTCGTCGCCGGAGGTGACGATGGTGATGCGCGACAGGTGCTCCTCGTGCTCGGTCTCCGAAACGGTGAGGCTCTCGATATTATAGCCACGCCCCGAGAACAGGCCGGCGATGCGGGCAAGAACCCCTGGTTCGTTGTCGACAATCACCGCCAGGGTGTGGCGGGCGATCTTCTGGGCGGCCGGTGCGTCGGAATAGTGCGATTTCATCAGTTGTACCCGGTCTTTGGCGATGCCTGGCGGGGCCCCTGGCCCGGCGCGGCAGCCGTCATTTCAAACAGGAGGCGCGCCTCAGAAGCGTGCGACCAGCGTCTCGTCGATATCGTCGTAATCGGCAATGCCCGGCTCCTTCAGCCCGGCCGCGCGCCACTCCTGAAAGGCCGGCAGCGCCAGCACCGCGTCCATGTAGGCGCGGCAGCCGTCGTCAACCGGGATGGAGTAGCCGTCGAGGCGGCAGACCACCGGCGCATACATGGCGTCGGCGGCGGTGAAGGCGCCGAAGAGGAACGGCCCGGACGCGCCATGCTTTTCACGCAGCCCGCGCCAGATGGCGCAGACCCGGGCCACGGCGGCGTCGACCGCCTCGCCCCGGTCGCGGGCGGCGAAGCGCATGCCGAGGTTCATCGGACAGGCCATGCGCAGGGCCTGGAAACCAGAGTGCATCTCGGCGCAGACAGAACGGGCCACGGCCCGGTCAGCCACATCCGCCGGCCACAGGCCCGCTTCCGGAAAGCGCTCGGCGACATATTCGATGATCGCCAGCGAGTCCCATACGGTGAGATCGCCATCGCGCAGCACCGGCACGACGCCGGATGGCGAATACCTGGCGATTTCCGCTTTCGTATCCGGCTGACGCAGGATGATGACCTGTTCCTCAAACGGCGCGCCGGCGACGCGCATGGCGAGCCAGGGACGCAGCGACCACGACGAGTAACGCTTGCTGGCGACGATCAGCTTCATGTCCACATCCTCCTGGCTGCGAAAACCCTGACCGGGGCATTCCCGGCTGCGGCTTCCCAGGACTTGCCCCGGCGGTTTCAGGCGAAGCGGCGGCTCGCCCCGCCTGAAACCGGCCTGCGTCAGACGAGCATCTTGCCGGCTTCGTCGATCACCGACCCAATGTCGGTGGCGGCGTCGCCGAGGATCATCTCGTTGTGCGCCTTGCCCGACGGAATCATCGGGAAGCAGTTCTCCGTCTTGTCGACGATGCAGTCGAAGATCACGGGCCGGTCGGTGTTGATCATCTGCAGGATCGCCGCGTCGAGCTCCTTCGGATCGCTGCAGCGGATGCCAACGCCGCCATAGGCCTCGGCCAGCTTGACGAAGTCCGGCAGGGCCGCCGAATAGCTCTCCGAGTACCGCCCGCCATGCAGCAGCTCCTGCCACTGGCGCACCATGCCCATGTATTCGTTGTTGAGGATGAAGATCTTCACCGGCAGCCGGTGCTGCAGCGCCGTCGACATCTCCTGCATGTTCATCAGGATCGAGGCTTCGCCCGCCACGTCGATCACCAGCGCTTCCGGGTGGGCCATCTGCACGCCGATGGCGGCGGGCAGGCCATAGCCCATGGTGCCGAGGCCGCCGGAGGTCATCCAGCGGTTCGGCTCCTCGAACTTCAGGAACTGCGCCGCCCACATCTGATGCTGGCCCACCTCGGTGGTGAAGTAGACGTCGCGGTCCTTCGTCAGCTCCTGCAGGCGCTCTAGGGCGTACTGCGGCTTAATGGTGATATCCGAATTGTGGTAGGCGAAGCCGTTGCGGGCGCGCCAGGCGTCGATCTGCTTCCACCAGGCGTCGAGGGCCGCCTTGTCGGGGCGGGCTCCCGAAGCGCGGTACAGCCGCACCATGTCTTCCAGCACGTGGGCGCAGTCGCCGATGACCGGCACGTCGACCTTGACGTTCTTGTTGATCGACGACGGGTCGATGTCGATGTGAATCTTCTTCGACCCGGGCGAAAAGGCGTCCAGACGGCCGGTGATGCGGTCGTCGAACCGGGCGCCGACGCAGATCATCAGATCGCAGTCGTGCATGGCCATGTTGGCTTCGTAGGCGCCGTGCATGCCCAGCATGCCCAGGAACTGGTTGTCCGAGGCCGGGTATGCGCCAAGGCCCATCAGCGTTGAGGTGATGGGGAAGCCGGTCAGGCGCACCAGCTCGCGCAGCAGCGCGGAGGCCTCGCGGCCGGAATTGATGACGCCGCCGCCCGTGTAGAAAATGGGCTTCTTCGCCTCGCCCATCATTTTCACGGCGGCGCGGATCGCCTCCAGATCGCCCTTGACCTTCGGACGATAGGTCTTGTGCTGGTTGTCGCGCGGCCGCTCATAGCTGCCCGAGGCGAACTGGATGTCCTTCGGGATGTCGACGACCACCGGGCCGGGACGCCCGTTCGAGGCCACGTAAAACGCCTCGTGCAGGATGCGCGGCAGGTCCTCGATGCGCTTCACCAGGTAATTGTGCTTGGCGCAGTGGCGGGTGATGCCAACCGTGTCACACTCCTGAAAGGCATCGGAGCCGATCAGATGCGTCGGCACCTGACCGGTGATGCAGACCAGCGGGATCGAATCCAGCAAGGCGTCGGCGAGGCCGGTGACGGCGTTGGTGGCGCCAGGGCCCGAGGTGACGAGCACGCAGCCGACCTTGCCGGTGGAACGGGCATATCCCTCGGCGGCGTGCACGGCGCCCTGCTCATGGCGGACAAGAACGTGACGCACCTTGTCCTGATGGAACATGGCGTCATAGATCGGCAGCACCGCGCCGCCTGGATAGCCGAAAATGTGCTCCACGCCCTGGTCCTGCAGGGCGCGAATGACTATTTCGGCGCCGGTCATTGTCTCGCTCATGGTTCTTCTCCCGTCTCCGCCTGCTGTGTTTATCCGGCGTATGGCCGGATCAACAGCATCATTCCATCTTGCTGGCCATCGCCAGCTGGAGCCCCTTCCGTCGCATGGCGGGGCCATTGCGGATATGCGGTCTGCTCCAGGCAACAAAAAAGGGCCCCGAGGGACCCTGCACGCGCCATCACCGGACCTGCGGTTTTCACCGCTCCGTCGATGGCGCCTCACATACGATAAGAATAGCGCGCATTGCGCCTCACTCCTGTTTCGATCTGGCGGAACGCTAATGGATGCGAAGGATCGCGTCAACGGCAAATTGCAGGGCCAAAGGTCATGATGGCAGTTTACGCGCCCTGGCGGCGGCGCAGCCCTGCATATATTTCATCGCAAAGCAGGCGGCCTCCGGCTTTGCTGGCGCCGCGCGCTGGCGTCTTCATACTTCCCGCAAGGCGCGATCTCGCGCACGTCGGAAGATGGAGTTGGGCGATGAATGTGCCAGTTAAAATTCCACGTCTCGATCCCGACCCTTTGTACAGCGCCATCCAGCGAGAAGACTATGCGAGCGCCTACGATTTCATGCAACAGCACTACTTTCGCCCGATGCTCTATGGCAATCCGTTCCGGGAGATCCCGATTTTCCAGGGCATAACATCTGCGCAGTGGGACGCGGTCCGGGCGGCGGGGAATAGCGGAGGGGCAGCGGCGGCGCGCCCGGAACGGCGTGCGTCAGGTGGCCTTGAGCGCCCTGCCTTTCTGGACCTCCCGGCAGGACCCAACGCGTTGGCGAGACAACCAATGATGAGGCACGACCGCGCGCCCCCGGAACTGGGGCGTCAGCCTCGCGCAGATAGTCTTTTAACCGACAGCTCCGCCTACAACACAGCCTCCAGCTCATCAATATTGGATAATATGCCTCGCGCAATGAACTACAACATTGCCGAACCCGTCGAAGAGAGCATTTACCGCTCAATCGTCCGCGTCCAGATGGAAAATGGCGGCAGAACGGTGGGTGAGCCCGAGATTCGTTACATCCGCTGGGACAAAAGTATATACCCGGGAAGTGCGAACCGCGGCCAACCGTTACGAGGCCATACCGGCATGGATCTCCCTGCAGGAGCCAGCCGTGGCTGCCGGCTACGGGCCGCAGAACAAGCTGGAACCGGCTATCATCACACGCAAATAGAAATATGGCACATGGAGTTACCTGAGAATTTTATTATATACATATAATAATTTGATTCAGTGTAAATTTAAATAGCCATTTACTCGAAACGCAACGGACGCCCGGCCTCCACCTGGGAGCCCTCTGGAGACGACACCACATGGGTATTAATTCATGGATTAATGGACAATACATTGCCTGGCGCCGCAGATCTCCATCTCCAGAACCAAGGATCGTATGGGGACCCATGTACCGCGTCACAGGGCGCCATCCGGCGTTCCCCTTGCCCACACCGTCGTGGCAAGGCCACATCAGAAACCGCCATCCAGTTTTGCACGAACCCTGGCTGAACCACGATCCAACGGCACAGACCGGCCGACAATGGATAGCGGCGCGGATTCCACGCATGCCATAGCCAAGGAGTAAAAAAAATGCCGACTGATTTCTTCGCTCTTGACCATGGGCCGCTCTTTGCGGCGCTCCAGACCAGGGACTATGGGCGCGCCCATGCTTTCATGGAGGAGCACTATACGCCGGACTTCCACGGGAACACGACAATCCAGTATCTTCTGGAGATCCCGACAGTACAATGGGACGCCATTCGGGAGGCGGGCGGTCAAAAGAGCACGGCCCGCCATTTGCCCCGGCAGGGAGACAGCCCGGTACTCCCTGGGCAACCCGGCGTCCTGTTTCGCGCCGACGCGGTCGTGATGGGAAACGGCAAGGACGATTTCAGCATTTTCTCTGAAACCCTCACCGCCGAGAACGATAGCAGTAGCATTTTTTCTGCCCCCGCATTCCCCCGCACGGATAAGTACATACAAGCAAGGCAAGTGGGGTTCAGCAGAGACGAGCCTGTCCCCGCCAGAGTTAGCGCCTCGGCGCCAGCGAGCCGGCGGGGTTCCTCGCCCCACAATGATGGCATTGATCTGCCCGCAGGAGCGCCAAGATCCCCCGGCTCGCCTGGCGGCCGCGGGGGGAGCAGCGGCCGGCTAAGTGACTCCGAGGGCACGGAATGGCATCGCCATCTGGAACGTACAGTGAGCGCTGACACGGAAGATGCGCTCGCTGTTTTCCTCTGAAACAGCGGCCATTCAACCTGCAAACCCGTTGGCCAATGGCGGCTGTCAGCGCGCACAATGGCAGTCGCAGTTCCTTGCGAGAAAGATCGGACCATGCTCCCATCCGACAAACGCCGCGTCCACCGCCAGCGCACGGTGGCGGAATCCTCGCCCGGCGATGCGCCAGGCTCGCTGCCCACGGCCAAGGTCGCGCCGATGCGGGGCGTCAAACGCTCCATGCTCCAGGAGGCCGGCGCGTTTCAGGGCTCCGCGCCGCTCCGGCCAACCGCCCTGCCCCCGGCCGACGCCAGACCTTCAACCAGGCCGTTGATGCCGGAAGAAGACCTCGTTCCTGCAAAACGCTTCGTGGAAAGGCCCAACACGCTCAATCTGGGCGACGCATGGCTATCACGGCCCAACCCGATCGCGGTTCCGGATCCGCCTGGCATTGCGCCAGGATCAACTTTCTCTTTTGAAAATTACTTCCGCGAACTCCTCGACGATCCGCTGGCGAACCTCCCAGGTTCACCAGCTTCCATGAGTTCCGGGGTACACGTCTTTGTCGGCGCCTCGCCGGTTGATACACCGGCCCCAGCTGGCTCCATGCCCCGGGCGGCTGGAAGTACGGCGCGGGTCAGCCCCACGGCGGCGGAGAGGCCGGCCGTCGGAGAGGATATCATGGGCGTGCGAGAAGGCGCCGCGCCCATTTCTGCAAGCACCCCGGTGGACGGGTTGATCCATGAAATTGGCCACATATCGTTTTTAGAGTCTTTATGAGTGATGCGCCGGATTGTTCAACCGGTTGCCCTGACGCCTCCGCCGCGCCGGGCCGGCGCGATCAGGTCAACGGGACGTCAACCCAGGTCCAGCCTGTCATCTGGTGGCGGAACCAAGTGAACTGGCGCTTGGCGTAGTGGCGGGTGTCGGCCTTGCCGCGCGTCACCGCCGCCGCGCGGTCGACCTCACCGCGTAACCAGGCCATCAGGCCGGGAACGCCGTGGGCGCGCATTACCGGCAGCGCCGGATCGAGGCTGCGGGCCGCGAGGCGCTCCACCTCCGCCACCGCCCCCTGCCGCATCATCTGGTCGAAGCGGGCGTCAATGCGCGCATAAAGCGCGGCCCGTTCCGGCGCGAGGAACAGCCGCTGTGTCCGCGCCAGGGCCAATGGCCCGGGAACGCGCTGCTCCTGAAAGCTCGCCAGCGAGCGCCCGGTCGCTTCGACGACCTCCAGCGCCCGCAGGATGCGCTGGCGATCGCCAGGCCTGAGGCGGCCGGCCATTATCGGATCGCGCGCGGCGAGGCGCGCATGCAGGGCGTCGCCAGCCAGCAGGTCCGCCTCGGCGCGCAGGGCGGCGCGCAACTGCGGCGGCACGGGCGGAATATCGGACAACCCCTCCAGCAGCGCCCGGAAATACAGGCCGGTGCCGCCAACGAAGATGGGCGTCAGGCCAAGGGCGTTGGCCCGTTGCAACTCCCGCTCCGCCGCGTCCAGCCAGCGCGCCACGGAGAAATTTTCCGCCCCATCGACAACGCCATAGAGCCTGTGGGGCGCGGCCCGTTCGTCGGCGGCCGACGGGCGGGCGGTGAGCACGTGCAGGTCGCGATAGATCTGCATGGAGTCGGCGTTGATGACGACGCCGCCCAGACGCCGGGCCATGTCGATGGCCAATGCGGACTTGCCGGATGCGGTCGGGCCTGCGATGAGAACCGCGTCCACGGGTTCGCCGGGCAAGATCACGTCCGCGAGGGCCTTCCGTTCCGGTTCTTCCACGATAGCAGCCACGCGCCATGTCCCTTGCAACTCACCAGTCCGAAGCTTCTGTCGCGACCCTGGTCGCAAGTCCAGCCCTCGCCGGCTCCGGGCTGCTCGCGCCGCACGGCGCCGGCAGTCTCGTTCCCCGGCTCAAGATGCTGGCGGCGTCCCTGGCCAGCGGGCCGGTGCTGACCAGTGAACTGGCGGAAAACCGGGCCATCGACCTGGTGTTTCCCTCGCCGGCGCCGGCCGATCTGATCGAAGCGCAGCTACGCGCCCTCATCGACGAGGCCGGCGCGCCGGTGGACATCATCGTCCAGCCTGTCGCCCATCGTCGCAAGCAGCTGTTCCTCGCCGACATGGATTCGACCATGATCGGCCAGGAGTGCATTGACGAACTGGCGGATTTCGTTGGCCTGAAGGCACAGGTGTCAGAGATCACCGAGCGGGCCATGCGCGGCGAGCTGGCGTTCGAGCCGGCGCTACGCGAGCGCGTCGCCCTGCTGAAAGGGCTTGACCTTGCGGTGGTGGACGCCATCGTCGCCGACCGGCTGATCCTGACGCCGGGCGGCCGCGAGCTGGTCATGACCATGCGCGCCAACGGCGCCTACACCTGCCTGGTCTCTGGCGGGTTCACGGTGTTCACCGGCCCGATCAGCGAGAAAATCGGCTTTCACGAGCACCATTCCAATACGCTGGCGCACGCCGACGGCAAACTGACGGGGGTGGTGATCGACCCGGTTCTCGGCCGCGAGGCCAAGAAGGCGACATTGCAGCGCCTGCGCGAGGAACTGAAACTGCCGCCCGAAGCGGTGATGGCGGTGGGCGACGGCGCCAATGATCTGGACATGCTGCAGGAGGCCGGGCTTGGCGTGGCCTATTACGCCAAGCCGGCGGTGGCCGCCGCCGCCAGCGCCCGCATCAATCACACGGACCTCGCCACCCTGCTGTTCGCGCAAGGCTATCGCGAAGAAGAATTCGTGCGCTGAACGCGCGGAGGCAAAGAGGCGGCCGGCATACGCCGGGTTCCGGACATTCCTGACCGGGAATAAAAAGCCGGCCCCGCGAGGGGCCGGCTTTTTTGCGCGCAACACCGCCTTTGGCAGGCAGGACGGTCAACGCCGGCGGCCTGGCGCCGGGGGCCTGGAAAGGACCCTGACGACAGGATCCTTGCGTTGGGGCCGACGCCGGGACCGTCGCTTCTTACTCGATCGGCAGCGCCACGAAGCGGACGTCGCCGCGCGGATTGGCGACCAGCAGCAGGGCGGACTTCTTGCCGTCCTTCTTCAGGGCGTCGATGCGCTTCGTCACGTCGGCGGGCGAGCTCACCTGCTCCTGGTTCACCTCGACAATGGTGTCGCCAGGCTGCAGGCGCTTTTCCGCGGCGCGCGAATCAGGATCGACGCGGACGATCAGCGCGCCCTTGACGTCATCCTTGATATTGAAGCGGCTGCGGCCTTCCGGGGTGAGCGGCGCGAGATCAAGACCGAGGGTCTGGCGCACGGTCGGCTTCGTCATGCCGGGCACGTTCTCACCGCGCGCCGCCATTTCCTTTTCGCCATCCTCAAGGCGACCGAGCTTGATCTTCAGCGTGATCTCCTTGCCCTTGCGGACGACCACGACGTCGGTCTCCTTGCCAACGGGAGAGAACGACACGATGCGCGGCAGTTCACGGCTGTCCTTCACGTCCTGACCATCGAAGCGAATGATCACGTCGCCCACCTGCATGCCAGCAGGCTTGGCGGGACCCTTGTCGTCGATGCCGGCCACCAGGGCGCCGCGCGCCTTGCCAAGGCCCAGCGCCTCGGCCGTAGCGTCATCGACGTTCTGGATGCGCACGCCGAGCCAGCCGCGACGGGTTTCGCCGTATTTCTGCAACTGCTCAATCACCGGAGCGGCCAGCGACGAGGGCACCGAGAAGCCAATGCCGACCGAACCGCCGCTGGGCGACAGGATGGCGGTGTTGATGCCGACCACCTCGCCAGCCATGTTGAACAGCGGGCCGCCGGAATTGCCCTTGTTGATGGCTGCGTCGGTCTGGATGTAGCTGTCGTAGGGCCCCTGATCGATATTGCGGTTGATGGCGGAGACGATGCCGGCCGAAACCGAGCCGCCAAGGCCGAAGGGGTTGCCGATGGCCAGCACCCACTCGCCAATGCGCAACTTGCTGGAATCGCCAAACTTCACGGCGGTGAGCTTCGTGGCGCCGGGCTTGACGCGCAGCACGGCGAGATCGAGCTTGGAATCCTTGCCGACGATCTCGGCTTTCATCTTGGTGCCGTCGTTGAGGATCACCTCCACGTCATTGGCGTCGCCGATGACGTGATTGTTGGTCACCACCACGCCGGCTGCGTCGATGATGAAGCCGGAGCCGAGCGAACTGGATTTGCGCTGGCGGCGCGGGCCCTCGTCGGGGCCGCCCGGGCCGCCGCGACGGTTGAAGAATTCCTCGAACAGGTCCTCAAACGGCGTGCCGCGCGGAATCTGCGGCAGCATGCGGTCCTTGCCCTGCTCCACCGTGGTCGTCGCCGAGATATTCACCACGGCGTTGGTGACCTGATCGGCAAGGTCCTCGAACCCGGCGGGACCGCGAGCCTCGGCCGGAGCGGCGCCGAACGCCAGCCCGAGCGCCAACGCCGCGGCAGCCATGATGTTCAATCCAGCAAATTTCATAAATCCTCCTTGCCCGCGCACGCGCGCTGCAACAGGCCGGTTGGGGAGGCGCAAGCCCATTGTCCTGCGCCAGAGCCGGATCCAGCTCCCCGGGTGCGCCTGAGCGCCTCCAGTTGAACGGCGGATCCGTCTCCATCCAGTTTGTCACGCCAGTTTGTCATGGAGCGGCTTGCCCAACCTGCGGCGCCGCCCGGCGCCATGGGGTCAGGATCACCCTGGCATGACCACACATCAGAATCAGATACGAGAATCAGACACGTCCGGCAGCACAATCTACCCCCGACAAAGCCAAATGATGGCGACGCCAACAACCGCAGCTACAACGCCGGTCAGGCGCAGGCGTTCCCCGGGCGCGGCGAGAATTTCGGCAGCCATGCGGCGGGAGAATTCCGGAACGCAGGCCAGCAGCAGACCTTCGATGGCCAGCAACAGGCCAAGGGCGACAACAAGATCAGTCACGGCGCGGCCTCTGAGGCGCATCTGCAACGTGGCGGGGGGAGCGCACAAGGGGATACTCTCCCCCTGTGCTTCCTTGTTCAGGCGACGCCAGACGGCGGCGCTCAGGGACGCGCCGGCGCGCCGGCCTGCGGTTGCGCCGGGGCCGCCGCGGCCGGATTGTTGAAGTACCGGAAGAACTCCGAATCCGGCGACAGCACCATGCGCGTATCGCCGCCCTTCAGCGCGCCTTCATACGCCTGCATGGAGCGGAAGAAGGCGAAGAACGACGGGTCCTTGCCGTAAGCCGCCGCTAGGATGCGGTTGCGGTCAGCGTCGCCCTGGCCACGCAGTTCCTCGCTCTTGCGGTTGGCCTCGGCCAGCAGCACGGTGACCTCACGTTCGGCATTGGCGCGGATGCCCTGGGCGATCTGCGATCCCTGGGCGCGGATATCCGCCGCTTCGCGTTCACGCTCGGTCTTCATGCGCTGGAACACCGCCTCGCTGTTCTGCTCCGGCAGGTCCACCCGGCGCAGGCGCACGTCCACCACCTCGATGCCGAGGCTGGCGGCCTGACGGTTCACGTCCGTGCGGATGCGCTTCATCAGGCGGTCGCGCTCATCCTTGACGATGGCGGTGAAGGTCGCCTCGGCCAGAACCGAGCGGGTGGTGGCGTTGACGATCGGCGTCAGGCGCTGGTTCGCCCCCGGAATGGCGCCGACGGTCTGGTAGAACAGCAGCGGATTGACAACGCGATAGCGGGTGAACGTATCCACCACCAGGCGCTTCTGATCAGCGGCGATGACCTCCTGCACCGGCAGGTCGAGGTCCAGCACGCGCCGGTCGACATAGACGACGTTCTCGATGAACGGAATCTTGAAATAGAGGCCCGGCTGCTTGATCACCGCGCGAACGCGGCCAAGTTGCAGCACCAGGGCTTCCTGGGTCTGGCCGACGGTGAACGCGCCCGCATAAAGCGCGATGGCGGCGATGACGACGATAATGACGCCGATTGTCTTGAGCGTGTTGTTCATCGCGCGGCCTCCCCGTCAGCAGCCGCGCCGGAACGCCGTTGCAACTGGTCGAGCGGCAGATATGGCACGACCCCCTGGCCGCCCTTCTGGTCGATGATGACCTTGTCGGAGTCCTTCAGCACGTTCTCCATGGTTTCCAGATACATGCGCTCGCGAATGATCGCCGGCGCCTTGCGATATTGCTCGTAGACCGAATTGAAGCGGGCGGCCTGGCCTTCCGCGTCATTCACCGAACGCTCCCGGTAACCCTCGGCCTGCTGCACGACGCCGATGGCCTTGCCGCGTGCTTCAGGCACGATGCGGCTGGCGTAGGTCTCGGCCTCGTTGCGCATGCGGTCCTGATCCTGGCGGGCGGCCTGCACGTCGCGGAAGGCGTCAATAACCTGCTGCGGTGGGTCGACGCGGATGAGGTTGACCTGAACGACGATCACGCCGGCGCCGTAGCTGTTCAGCGTGTTCTGCATCAGTTGCCGGACGTCTTCCTGAATGGCGGCGCGGTCCGAGGTCAGGATGGCCTGGATATTGCGGCGGCCCACGACCTCGCGCATGGCGCTTTCGGCGACCACCCGGATCGTGCCGTCGGGGTTCTGAAGGTTGAAGACGTAATCCTGCGCCTGGGCCTTGTTCACGACCCACTGCACCTCGAAGCTGATATCGACGATATTCTCGTCGCCCGTCAGCATCAGCCCCTCTTCCGCCACCGGCCGCTGCTGCATGCGGGTGCGCGAAATGTCCGTGGTCCGCATGCCGATCTCGATGGTCCGGCGGCCCGTCACGTCCGGGCGCAGCACCTGGCCGATCGGCCACGGGAAGTTGTAGCGCAGGCCCTCGCCGGTCTGTCCGACATATTTGCCAAACACCAGATTGATGCCGACCTGGGTGGGGCCAACCTGGTAGAAGCCCGTGAGCAGCCACAGGGCGATGGCGCCCAGGGCCGCAAGCAGAATGGTGCGAACGCCCGGCCCGCCATTCTGGCCGCCGGGGAAGATGCTTTTCAGCCGGTCCTGGCCGCGCCGCAGCAGATCCTCCAGATCGGGAGGGCCGCCCGGGTTCCGTTGCGGGCCCTGTCCCCAGGGACCCTGGTTGCGCGGTCCCCAGGGACCGCCGCCATTGCCGCCGCTACCGCCGCCGCCACTCTGATTGCTCCAAGGCATCGATCTGTCATTCCCCTTTCAAAGCGCGCCGGTTCCGCATTCTCCCTGTCCCGCCAGTCGGCGGCCCGGGTAACAGCGGTTTCATATGTCTGGAGCAGGTTCGCATCGGCCTGACGCCCTGGTGCGGAGATCCTGCCGGAACATGCTTCTGGCGCCGGGCGCAGACCCCTTTGCCGCCATGCTTTTTCACGTCTGCTTTTGTTGGTTGCCCACGCGCGCCTGTCAACCACGGCAGATAGTCATTGAACCCTTGCGGCACAATGAGCGGCGCGGTTTTTTGGACCCGGAGGCGCAACCGCCCATGCGGGATCGCTGAAACGTCCCCTTTCGGGAACACGAATCCGGCCCCGTCAACAGTCCAGTGGCCCTGGCGGAGACGGCCCTGTAAGTGCTCCCCGAGCCGTCAGTCGCGACGAGCCAGATCGATAAAGACGAACGGGCGCTCGTCCTCCAGCCCCGCCGGATGCGCCTCCCGCCACGTTTCGGTGAACGCCGCGCGCCAGGCGCCATCGGGCCCGCCCGGAAAAAACGCGTCCGCCTCCGGCCGGTCCTGCACAAGGGTGAGGTAAACCCTGGCGGCGATGGGCAGGGTTTCAGCATAAATCTGCGCCCCGCCAACCACCATGGCGCTGTCGACCCCGCGCCGCGCCGCGCAGGCGCCCGCCTTCGCCAGCGCGTCGGCAAGATCGTGGGCGACCAGCACGCCCTCCGGAGCGAACGCCCCATTGCGGCTCAGCACGACAGTATCGCGTCCGGGAAGCGGGCGGCCGATCGAATCCCAGGTCTTGCGGCCCATGATCAGCGGATGACCGGTGGTGAGCGCACGGAACCGGCGCATGTCGGTGCGCAGTTTCCAGAGCAGCGCGTTATTGCGGCCGATTGCGCCGTTCTCGCCCATGGCGACCACCAGGGCCAGTTGCAACGGTGCGCTCATGGACACGGCTCCACTTCAATGGCCAGCGCACGCTCCCGCCCGCCGGACGGCAGGTCCGGCAGGCGCGCCGGCATGCAACAGAAGCTCCTGACTAACCTTCAGCTGCTTTCTCTTCCGTTACATTTCCGGAAGGGCGCCCCCCCGGTCGACGTCGCCCTCCGGCGACTGCAAAGCTGGCCAGCCCGCCAGGTTGACGGAGCCTGGCAGGTTCAGGCGCGCGCCTCAGTGCGCGTGATCGCCGTGCTGGTGATGCTCGCCGTGGCCTTCAGCGCTGCCCGCATCGGCCGGAGCCTTGCCGGGGCCGGGCGAGCCGGCCGGCTCCACCGGCAGCGTCACCGCCACGTCGCCGGCGTCGCGGAAGGTCAGCACGCCCTTGATGGCTTCGCCCTGCTGGAGCGGCTTCGTCAGCCCCATCAGCATCAGGTGCAGGCCGCCGGGGCGCAGCTCGACAGAGCCGCCGGCGGGAATCTCCAGCCCCTGCGCCAGATGACGCATGCGCATGACGCCGTCCTTCATGGCCATGTCGTGCACCTCGACCCGATCAGCCACGTCGAACCTGCCGCCGAGCAGGACGTCGTCCTTCGAGCCGCCGTTGGCGATGGTGACATAGGCGCCGGCCACTTTCGCTCCCTTGGGCGTGGCGCGGGCCCAGCCGCCGGAGACGACAACCTGGCGGGTGTTGGCGATGTGCGCTGGGGCGGCCCCGGCGCCGGCAATGACGCCCGGCCCGGAGCCCTGGCCCGCCGCCTGCAGGATCAGCGCCGGCGCCGGCGCCTTCAGATCATGCGGGTTCTGACCCACCGCCGGAATCTGGGCCCAGTCGAACGACCCCTTCTCGCATTCCTGGTAGACCGGGAAATACAGCTTGCCGCCCTGAAGCGCGACGTCTGGCTGGATGCGGACCATGAACTCGAAATCGTCGAACATGTGATCCGGCAGGGCCGCGCCCTTCCAGGTGATGGTCCTGACCCCTTCCGTCACCTTCTTGCCGTGGATGTCGACAGGTTTGAGGTAGGGCGCCCAGGTGGTCTCGATCAGCCAGCCATGCTTGGCTTTCGGTCGCACCGCGACGACGCCGTCGGGAATGGTGACGCGCACCAGCCGGGTCGGCGTGCCCTCGCAGCCGTGGCTGATGCGGACGGCGCCGCGCCACACGGCTCCGACGCTCGCCTCCGGCGGCGTCAACACCGCATGGGCGGAGGCGGAGCCGGCGAAGCCAGCGGCCAGGAGACCGCCGGCCAGCAGCCGCGCCAAAGAGGAAGAAACAGTCCGACGCGCGGACGCGGACATGGCAATCGCAAGGTTCATCATAAGAATTGACCTGTCATCCGGGGGAGAACTGGCGCGGGGCAACTGCCTCACGCCGCCTGTGCGATGTCCGGATGGGCAGGCGGGGCCCGTGGGCGGGCGGAGGGATGCGCGACCGCCGTCCAGCCGCCGCGCCAGCTGGCGATGGCGGGCGCCGCGAGGCGCACGAAGGGCGGCGCGCCTGGCAGCGCCAGCGGCGGAGCCGGCGCGGCGGCCGGGCCGCCAATGGCGGCGAGACAGCAGCACGACGCGGCCGGGCCGGCGGGATGAGCGTCGTCGCCGGACCTCGCGACGCTGCTGTCCGGGGAGCACAGTATCTGGAACCCTGCGGGCCCGCCGTGGGCGACGGCGCCGCCCATCAACAGCGGCTGCAAGGCCAGCGCATAGGCCAGAAGCAACGCGACGAGGGTCCGCAGCCGGCGATGGCCGGCAACTTCAGAAGCGCTTTCCGTTACTGGCCTGCGGAACCTCATGGCGATGAGCCTCACACCGCGACAGGCGCGCGGATCAGCGGATGCGGGTCATAACCCTCCAGCCGCACGTCATCATGGCGGAAGGCGAAGATGTCGCGCACCTGCGGGTTGAGCCACAAGCCGGGCAGCGGCCGCGGCGCGCGCGCCAGTTGCTCCTTCGCCTGGTCCACGTGATTCAGATAAAGGTGAACGTCGCCAAAACTGTGGACGAAATCGCCGGGCTGCAGATCGCAGACCTGGGCGATCAGATGCGTCAGCAGGGCGTAACTGGCGATATTGAACGGCACGCCCAGAAACACGTCGGCCGAGCGCTGGTAAAGCTGGCAGGACAGGCGTCCGTTGGCGACGTAGAACTGGAACAGGGTGTGGCACGGCGGCAGGGCGACGCGGTCCTGTTGCGCCGGGTCCCAGCCGGTGACGATGAGCCGGCGGCTGTCCGGGTTGCGGCGGATTTCATTGATCAGCCACGTGATCTGGTCGACGCCGTCGCGGGCGAACGAGCCGTCCGGCAGTTCAGTCGCGCCGAAATTGCGCCAGGCGTGGCCATAAACCGGGCCGAGATCGCCAGGCTGACGGCCGAACCGGGCGCACTGCTCGGGCGTCGCCCATTCGTCCCAGATGCTGACGCCGTTCTCCTGCAGGTAACCCACACGGGTGTCGCCGGAGAGAAACCAGATCAGCTCATGCACAATGGAGCGAAAATGCACCCGCTTGGTGGTGAGCAAAGGGAAGCCTTCGGCCAGATTGAAGCGCATCTGATGGCCAAACACCGACAGCACGCCGGTGCCGGTGCGGTCATCCTTGCGCACGCCTTCGGCGAAAATCCGGTTGAGCAGGTCAAGATAGGTTTGCATCGCGCTGTCCGTCGGGCCGGAACGGACTCACCGGGCCACAACGGCCTCCCTCCGGGCGGCGCAGCATAGGCGCCGGCCCGTCTGGCGGCAAGTCGCCCCCTGTGAAGCCCTTTGCCTTCATCCCGTAACGGTTTCGGGCCGCGCGAGGCATGGCGCAAAGGCCACACAGGGGCGGGTTTCCCACCGCTGCCCACAACATCCCCCACCCTGGAGGCGTCTGTCTTGCGCTTGCCCCTTTTCGCCCGGGGCGCCACGCCCTATATTCATCTCGCCGTCGCAAGACGGATATGGCGATAAATGGTCATCGGAATAAGCCTTTCGGACCCGGGGGCGGTACCCGGCGCCTCCACCAAAACCCGGCCCTGGTCGGGCTTTGGCGGGGGCGAAACAGGATCGACGAGGGTGTAAAGGGTGTGCTTTTGCCCGGCATGGTTCCGCCGTTATCGGGCCGTTGCAATAGTTGCCAACGACAACTTTGCTGAGGTCCGCGCGGCCGCGTAAGCGGTCGAGCATCCTCGACTCAAGCCCTTGCGGTTAGCCCCGTAAGGCGGGGCCCGGAGGCGCCTGGCAACAGAAGCCTCCACCTGATTTGCGGCGCGCGGGGCTCCATGTCGAAAGATCACATCCGCTACGATCTTCTTGTTCAGAACGCGCTGAAAGGCGTCGTCCGCAAGGTGCTGACCGACGCCAGCCGGGACGGCCTGCCGCCAGAACACCACTTCTACGTGTCGTTTCGCACCAATGTCTCCGGTGTGAAAATCTCCAACCGCCTGCGGGAGAAATACCCGGAGGAAATGACCATCGTCCTGCAGCACCAGTTCTGGGACCTGACGGTCAACGACGCCTTGTTTGAGGTGGGACTGTCGTTCTCCGGCATCCCCGAGCGGCTGACCGTGCCGTTCGACGCCATCAGCGGGTTCTATGATCCGTCGGTGGAGTTTGGCCTCAAGTTCGAGGTGAAGGACGACGAAGCCGCCGACAGGACGGACGAGAACGACGCGGGCAAAAGCGGCGCGGCCGCTGGTGAGTCTGCACCGGCCCCACGCCAGTTCACGCCGCGCTCGGTGCGTGAACGCGCCGCGGCGGAAGCCCAGGACGACGCGGCCCCAACCGACGCCGCCGCCAGGACCGGCGATGACGCCGAAGCCAGCGGCAAGGACGCGGGCAAGAGCGACGGCGCCAGCAACGACCTCTCCGCAAAGGAGGCGCCTGCAAAGGACACGCCTGCCGGAGAAGCCGCAGACGCTGCCCCGGCCGCGGCGGAGAACAAGGAGCTGGAGACCGCAGGCGCGCCAGCTTCCGGCGGCGCCCAGGTTGTCAGCCTCGACGCTTTTCGCAAGAAGCACTGACGCCGGCGGCGCGCCAACGCCGGCGCCCGGCCCTGCCAGACCCTGCGTCCCTCATGCCCGCACCTGTTGCGGGCATTGGCGTTTTTGCCCCCAGGGAACGCATGGCGGCCGGCGGCGCCGATGGCGGGAACTGGCCCCGGACAGGGCGGCGGGTGGCTGTGAATTTTCGCCATGCCCCTGAGGCGGCAGGGGTTTCCGACGCGGAGCGCTGTTGGCTCCCCTGGTGAATCCGGCAACGAATACGGACTGGAATATCATGCCCTTTGCCAGGGCCGGCTTTTGTCGCAAAACAGCGTTCACTCCCGCGCTGGCGTTCGCTGGCGCTCCGTCTGTAAGGTGAGCGACATGAAGCTGTTTTATGCCCCCGGCGCCTGCTCCATCGGCATTCACGCCCTGCTTGAAGAAACTGGCAAGCCTTACGAGGCCATTCGCCTGAACCTCTCCGAAGGCGACCAGCGCAAACCGGAATATGCGGCCGTCAATCCCAAGGGCAAGGTGCCGGCGCTGGTGCGCGACGACGGCCGGCTGCTGACCGAATTCGCCGCCATCGCCTGGTGGATCGGCCTCGCCAATCCGGAGCTGAAGCTGATCCCGCAGGGTATCGACGCCCAGGCCCAGGCGCTGTCGACCCTCAGCTACATCACCGGCACAGTGCATCCGCAGGGCTTCACCCGCATGTTCCGCCCCAATTATTTCACGCCGCATGAGGCGGAGTACGACGCCATTCGCGCCCTTGGCGCCGAGAACGCCAACAAGGGCCTCGCCATTCTTTCGCAGGAGCTGGGCGAGAAGTCCTGCGTGGCCGGCGATCTCTCCGTCGCCGACTACGCCCTGTTCTATGTATGCTGGTGGAAAGCGTTCCGCCTGAAAGAAGACCTGCCGGCCAACCTCGCCGCGCACTACGCCCGCATGCTGGCGCGCCCGGCGGTGCAGCGGGCGCTGGCGGCGGAAGGCTTCGGCGGCTGACATTCCAGGCTGACATTCCAGGAGGCGGCCGGCCGGCAACGCCGCCTCCTGTTACCGCCTGGGCAAGGTCCCACCGCAGGCGCGGGAGTTTCGCATCCTTTCATTTGACGCAATTCCGCTGGCACAATGCATCTTGCCGCCGGCGTGTGAAGGACATTCCCGGCGGCGACGATCCGCATGCTTCGTCAGGCAGCGCGTCAATCACAGACATGAGCAGAATTCCGCTTCAGCATGGGCGGATTTTGCTCCCACGACAGGAGGCGGGTGATGGGCGACGTCATCAATCTTCGGCAGGCGCGCAAACAGCGGGCGCGCCAGGACAAGGACACGGAGGCGGCGCGCAACCGGACGGCGTTCGGCCGCAGCAAGGCGGACAGGCAGCGCGACCAGAGCGTGACCAATCTGGCGGAACGGCGGCTGGACGGCCACAGGCTGACGCCCTTCACGCCAGACGACGACGGGAAAACGCCCGCTTGAACGCCCACCCCGCCGGCGTGATCAAACGCTCCATCGTCATCGCCGGGCACAGCACCAGCGTCTCGCTGGAAGAGGCGTTCTGGCGGGCGCTACGCGACATCGCCGCGGCGCGCGGCTGCCCGGTGGCGCGGCTGGTTGTCGAGATCGACCAGAGCCGCGCCGGTGAGAACCTGTCGTCGGCCATCCGGGTCTTCGTGCTGAACGAGGCGCTGAAGCGCGGGCAGACGCCGACGTCATAGCGCGATCGCCGCTGGCGCCGGAACCCGGCTTCCAGAGCCGGGCGTCTCCACCCTTTCAGAATTTCACTGGAAACGCGGCGTCGGCGTTGGCGTGAATGGCAGCGCCGGCTGGCCCGGCGCGCCCCCAAGGCCCGGATTGACGCCCAGATCGGGGCGCCGCGGCGGCAGTGGGGCCGAGGGCAAAGGCAAGGCCGGCGCGCCCGCTCCGGGGCGTTCTTCCTGCTGACGCGTCCCGTGCCGCTGGCGCGCCTCTTCTGCCTGGCGGGTTTCCTCCTCCTGGCGGGCCTGCCGCCGCTTCCGCTCGGCCTCTTCCAGCCGGTGGGCCTCTGCCTTCCATGCCTCGACACGGCGCAATTCATCATCGAGCCGGATGGCGGCCAGGCCGGTTTGCAACTCCGCCGTATCGATCGTGCGCGCCGGCTCCTCCAGGCTGCCACGCCAGTGCAGGACAAGCGCCGGCGGCGCACCCTTCCAGCGCGGCGGCGCGGTCAACGCAGCCAGCCGGGCGATGGCGTCGAGGCGCAAGGCGCGCAGATCGACGGTCACCCCGGCGTTGAGGCTGGCGGCGCCATCGACAAGCTGGGGCGGATCAATCCTCATGACGCCGCCCGTCGCCACCACAGGCGCCTTCGCTTCCGCAACCGTGAACGCGCCGGCGGCCAGCTGGCGCTGCGCCGTCTGCAACAGCCGCGCGGCGTCGAGCCCGGCGGGATCGCCAGCAAGGCTGGCGACCACCGCGCCCGGCGCCGCTGGCGAGGCCTGGAGCAGCCGGCCGTCGTGCAGGCGGATTTCGCCATTGCCGGCGAGATTGGCGACCAATCCGGCCAGGCTCTCGCCGGAGGCGCCCAGTCGCAGATCAACGTCGGCGACACCCTGGAGCTGGCCGATGCCCCAACCGGCCAGCGGCGCGCCGGTGAGGCGCAGATCCGCCGCCATGGCGGCCGCCGCGCCCTGGCGGCGCAACAGCAGGGTTCCCGCCAGTTTGCCGCCAGCGGACGATGACAGGGGCGTCGAAAGCGCCGCCGGCTGCAGGGCCATGCGCACCCCATCGGCCACGGACGCGACGCCCAGACTGGCGTCCGCCACAACGAAGCCGGCGCCCAGATCTAGGCGCCGCGCCTTCAACGACAACTCAAAAGGACGCGGCGCGCCGGTGGCCGGATCAGCCAGCGCAAGCGGGGGCGGCGCGAAACGGCGCGACGACCAGACGCCGACGGCCTGGGGCGTATCGGACGCCGTCTCACCCAGCGTCAGGGCGCCGGCGAGCGCCGGCAGGGACAGGGTCTCCAGGTTGATCTGCGCCGCAAGGCCATTGTCGCCGCCGGGTCCCTGGTCACCCAGAGGGCTGATGAGGCCGGAAAGCGGCGCGTCGCCGTTGCGGCCCTGAAAGGCAAGGCTCCAGGACGGCCCATTGTCCTGCCTGTCGTCCGCCGCCCGCCAGCTCAGGCGGCCGTCCAGCTTCAGGGGAGCCGCCGCGGGGCGTGGCCAGCCCATCGCCCGGGCAAGCACGGTGGCGTCATCGGCGATCAGGGCAAGGCGCGCGCCTCCCGCCGCCGGCGTCGCGGTCAGCCGCGCGCCAACGGCCTGCGCGTCAATGGCGACGCCGACGCCCTCAGGCGCCGGCCGGAGATTGACGACCGCCCGCCATGGCCCCTGCCCCGCCGGCGGGGCCGACAGCGCAAGACCCGCCGGGGTCAGCAGGCGCAATGGCGTCGCCGCATCGCCGCCGGACAGGGTGATCTGGCCGCCAGCGAAGCTGACGGCGCGCGCGCGCCCGGGCGGCGCCAGCGCAAGGCGCCCCACGGCGACGCCGGCCGAGGTGACATCGCCGGTAAACCGCAAAACCGCGCCGCCGTCCGGCTGCGGTTCGGCGCCGAAGCTGATGCGAACCGGGCGGGCCAGGGCCGGATTGCGCAACGCCTGCTGTAGCCAGGCAGGGCCGCCGAGGCCCAGCCGCCCGGCCAGGGTCGCCAGCGCTTCAAGCCCGGGCGCGCGAATCTCGCCGGCCAACGGCTTGCCGGCCCCGCCCAGATTGCCAGCGGCGCTCATGTCGACGCCGCCAAGGTTTTTGATTTCCAGCAGCCCGATATCCACGTCCGCGCCGGCGCGGGTGGCGCTGAGGCGCACGGCGCCCACCGGACCGGTGGCGCCCAGGCGCAGGCGCTCGCCTGTGAACGCCAGGGAGCCTTCCAGTTGGCCCGCCGGGCCGCCGGGCGACCATGCCGCCAGCAGGCCAGGTGACGCCGGCAGATCCGCCAGATCGAGGCCGCGCGCGGCGAACTGCGCATCGAAGCGCGGCGGCGCGCGCAGATCGCCCGCCCGGCTGGCGAACAGGCCGGAAAGTTCACCATCGCTGGTGGTCAACTGTAACCCGTGCACTGACAGACTCTCGCGCGACACGCCGGCCTGCCCCGCCAGGGACAGACGCCGTTGCCGGGCGATCCAGCCGGCCAGATAAGCCGGCGCGCCCGCCCGGCGCAGCCAGGCCCCTAGCAAAGCCGGCTGGGAGACCTCCAGGCGCGGCGACAGGGCGATGAAGGGGCGCGGCGTCAGGCGGGCGTCGCCGGTCAGCTCAAGCGCAGCGCCTGGCAGGGCGACGCGCGCGGCGTCGAGCGTGAGCACGCCGCCCGCGAAGCGCGCCGCCAGTTGCGCCGGCCCGGTTTCTTCCTCCCCCCAGGAGAGGGTGTCGATGGCGAGGCGCGCCGACAGCGCCGGCGCAGGCGCAAGTCCGGTCAACTCCTCGACCAGGGCCATGACGGCGGCGAAGGCGTCGTCGCCGCCCTCGCCGCGCCAGTGGGCGAGATCAAGCCGGCGCCCCTTCAGGTCGAGCGCCAGGGGACCGCCCAGCACGCCGGCGCCGCTACCTTCGAAACGCAGAGGCGACGCCGGATCGCCCATTTCAATGCGGATTTGCCCCGCTTCCAGCTTCTCGCCGGCGAGGTTCAGATCGGCCGTGAGGCTGGCGCAGGGCGCATCCTCCGGTTTGGCGGGCGCCGCATCGCGCTGTGACAGCAGGCGGGTCAATGACAGGCGGCCGGCAATGCCCCAGTCCCGGCCCGACGCGGCGTCTGGCCACAATGCCTGACCATCGAATTCGGCGCGGCCGTCTGCGGCGTCGCCAAGCGAGGCGCGCAAGCGCAAGGCGCCGTCCGGGTCCAGTTCACCCGTCGCCAGGCTGAAGGGGACGGCGTCAACGACGCCGTTGATGCGCCAGGGGCCGGTCAGCGCCGCCGCCTGCACCACGGCGTCGATTCCCCGGCGCTCGAACAGGAGCGCGCCCCGGCGATCAGTGACGATGAGCTCGCCGTCGCGAATGCGCAGGGCGTCGAGGGCCGGGGCGATCGCCGGGCCACGCCGGCGCGCGCCTGACGCCGGCGGCCAGGCGAGGCGCAGCACCGGCCGGTCGACGACGGCGTCGGCGATCTGCCATTTGCCGCCCAGCAGCGGCGCCAGGGCCAGTTCAATCCGCAGGCTGCCAGTGGTGAGCAGCGGCGGCGTTTCGCTGGTGGAACCGCCGGCCTGCCGCGCGCCAGCCGGGGACGGCGCATCGCGAACCTCGGCGCCTTGCAGTTGCAGCACCGGCGACGGCAACAGACGCAGGCTGACGGCGCCGCGGGTCCGCACCTCAAATCCGAGCGCTTCGCCCAGCGCCGCGTCGATGCGGGGGCGCTGGCTGGTCCAGTCAATGAAGCGCGGCCCGGCGAGCGCGACAACGAGGATCGCGATCAACGCCACGGCCAGCACTGTCAGGAAGTCGCGCAACGCCGCTCCCATTGTGAACATGGAGCCGGCCGGGCCGGCTCCCACCAACGCGTCCTGCGCCGATCCGGCGTCAGCGCATGCTTCCCGCCCGTTGCGGCAGGATCTTGCCGGGGTTCATCAGATTTTCCGGATCGATGGCCTGCTTGATGGCGCGCATGACGCCGAGCGCGTCCTCACCGTGCTCGGCGGCCATGAATTTCATCTTGCCCTGGCCAATGCCGTGCTCGCCGGTGCAGGTGCCGCCGTAAGCCAGGGCCCGGGCCGCCAGCCGCTCCAGAAACCCCTCGATGGCGGCGCGCTGGGCGGCGTCATTGACATCGAAGAACGGCTGGGTGTGGAAATTGCCGTCGCCCACGTGGCCGACCGTGCCGCCCGCGATGCCGATGCTCTCCAGGTCGCGCGTCGTTTCCTCCACGCAATCGGCCAGGCGGGAAATCGGCACACACACGTCGGTGGCGAAGGTCAGCATGCCGGGGTTGGCGGCGCGCCCGGCCCAATAGGCGTCGTGCCGGGCCTGCCACAGGCGGGTGCGATCCTCCGCCCGGGTCGCCCATTCGAATGGTCCGCCGCCCAGCCCCTCGGCGATCTCGCCAAAGCGGGCGGCCTGCTCCTGCACCGAAGCGTCCGTGCCGTGGAACTCCACCAGCAGCATCGGCGTCTCGGGCAGGCCGATCTTCGAATAGGCATTGACCGAGCGCACCGAGGCGACGTCAAGCAGTTCGATGCGCGCCACCGGAATGCCGGACTGGATGGTCTGGATGGTGGCGTCGCAGGCGGCGTGAACGCTGGGGAACGGGCAGCAGCCGGCGGAAATCGCCTCGGGAATGCCATGCAGCCGCAGGGTGATCTTGGTAATGACGCCGAGGGTACCCTCCGAGCCCACGAACAGATGGGTGAGATCGTAGCCGGCGGCGCTCTTCTTCGCGCGCGAGCCGGTGTGGATGACGCGGCCGTCCGGCAGCACCACCTCCAGCGCCAGCACGTTCTCACGCATGGTTCCGTAACGCACGGCGTTGGTGCCGGAGCAGCGCGTCGCCGCCATGCCGCCGATGGAGGCGTCAGCGCCGGGGTCTATCGGGAAAAACAGACCGGCGTCACGCAGATATTCGTTGAGCTCCTTGCGGGTGACGCCAGGCTCAACCACCACGTCGAGGTCCTCCGCATGCACGGCGATCACCGCCTTCATGCGGCCGGTGTCGATGCAGACGCCGCCGAAGGGGGCGTTGACGTGACCTTCCAGCGATGTGCCGGTTCCATAGGGGATCATCGGCACATGGTGGGCGGCGCACAGGCGCACGATCTCCACCACTTCCTCCGTCGTCTCCGGAAAGACCACGGCGTCCGGCGGCTGGTTGCCCTGCCAGGTGAGGGTGTTGGCGTGCTGCTCGCGGATCGTCTCATTGACCGTGAAGCGCTCGCCAAAGCGCGCCTGCAAGGCGGCGAGGCAGGCGGCGCGCCCGGGTGAAGCGTCCGCATCCCCGACAGGTGCTGGTTGGATCGTCGCGGCCATGTTTGCTTTCCCTCGCCTTGACGGATGAGCCTGACCGGCCGGCGCGCCGGGAGGCCAGAATGCATGCAGTCTAAGCCGTTTTTCCGCAAGGTGGCTACCGCCGTGCGCGGGAAAAGGCGCAGGGTCAGGCAAGCGGCCAGTGGACGTTTTACCCGCTTCGCCAGGCCACGCCGCGAGCCCCGTCAGGGGGCGTCCTGGCCCGCCTTGCCGATAGTGATCACCGGTTTGCCGACGTTCTCGCGGTTCAGCATGCGCGTCAGCAAGGCCGGCGTTTCTTCGAGCGCGAAGGTGGCGGCGGGTTGCGGATTGATGCGGCCCTGGTTCACCAGGTCGATCATGCGCTGGAAAATGACAGCGGCGGCGCCGGCCTCGGCCCGCACATGGCCGCCCCAGTCGACGCCGACGATGCTGGCGCGCTTCAGCAGCGGCAGGTTGAGCGGAATCTTCGGGATTTCGCCGCCAGCGAAGCCGACCACCAGATGGCGGCCGCCAGGGGCAAGGCAACGGAACGCCGTCTCGGACCACTGGCCGCCAACGGGGTCGTAAATCACCGTGAGCTTGCGGCCGTCGAGCACGCTGTCCAGCGTCTTGCGCCAGTCAGGCGCGCTATAATTCACGACAAGATCGGCGCCCGCCCTGACGCAGGCCGCAAGGCGACCGTCGGATGAGGCGGCAGCGACCACCGTCGCGCCCATGCCTTTGGCCACGTCGATCGCGGCCATGCCGACGCCGCCAGAGGCGCCGAGCACCAGCACGGTTTCGCCGGGCTGAAGATGGCCGCAGGTTTCAAAGCCATAAATGGCGGTGGAATAATTCACCAGCGCGGCGGCGGCGGCGACGGAGCTGAACTTCTCCGGCAGCGGCGTGCACTGGGCGGCGAACACCACCGCCTTCTCGCACAAGGCGCCGCGTTCGGCCAGGGCCATCACCCTTTTGCCAACGAGATCCTGCGGGACTTCGGAACCAACGGCGATCACCGTGCCGGCCAGCTCGCTGCCGGGAATGAACGGCAGCGGCCGCTTGACCTGATAGGCGCCGCGCACGTTGAGGCCATCGACATAGCCCAGGCCCACCGCCTCCACGGCAATGATGGCGTCGCGCGGACCCGGCGCCGGGTCGGGCAGATCGCTCACCACCAGGTTTTTCGGATCGCCGTATTCAAGACACTGCACAGCCTTCATCGTCATCCTCACGCGTTCGCTCCCGCCTGGGGTTGACGCCGAAGCGGATCACGCCGCGGACGGAAACACCAGGCCCATTTGTCTGAGGCTTTGAACCGAAGCGACCGGTTGCGCAAGGGGCGGCAGGTTGGCAAGGGGGAGCGCCAGAAGGGGGAGCGCAAGGGGCGTCGGGCTCACACGAGGCCTCGCCTCCTCATGACCGGGCGACCCGGCCATTGCCGCTCACGCCAACGCCACACGTGCTCTCACCGTCATGGCCGGACGCGCCCCGCCATCCATGCAAGCAGCGTTGATGCAGCGGGAAGAGCCAGGATCAGATGACAAGACGTGGATGCCCGGATCAGGTCCGGGCATGACCCGATGTGGGTGGTCAAGGGCCGGGATTAAACGAGGCGTGGAACCGCCGGCGCGGCGGGTATGCAGAACGGGAGCACAACAGCGCGCCACGCTCACCCCATGCCCTGCCTGACCAGAACGCTCAGCAAAGGCCCGTGGCGCAGGGGCGCAGCATGCCTGGCTGGTTCTGGTTCTGCAGTTGCTGGATCTGCTGTTGCTGCTGCATCTGCCGCAGCTGGTTCTGCTGCTGGTACTGCTGGTTTTCCAGACGCTGCTGCATGGAGCGGTTCGACTGCAACACGGACTGGCCCGAACGGACGCCCGTCACCGGGTCATAGCCCTGGGCGTGCAGCGGAACGCCGGAGGCCGCCCACAACGCGGCCGCAGCGGCCAGCGCGGCGGCGGCGGCGCCCAGCGCCACCCGGCGGCGCATGCGCGCGACTTCCTGGGCGGTGATCGCTTTCGCGCGGGCTGTGGCCTTTCCACGCCGGCCGTCGCTGCGCGCGGCGTGATCGCGCGCGACAGCCCATGCATGCTGCATATCAGGATTGTGGCGCATGGCGGCTCCTTCACGGGTCGGCGCGCTGCCCGAAAATGAAAATGGCGGGCGCGCCAGAAGGCTGGGGAAACCTTCCATTTACCAATATAGAAACCCATATGGCTTTTGAAAGGCCTTTCTGCCGGAAACGAACGCTCGACTTTCGTTCCCCTTATGGTCCAATGTGCTGACGTTACGGCGCGCTGTCGAATCGACTTTTTTTTGGGGGGCGTGAGCGGCTGGCGGCGTTTCGCCAGCGCCGGGAGCCGGGCAGGCGCGACCAGACGGGCGCGGCAGGCTGGCGGGCGTGGGGCCACAAAAGCCAGTCTAGCAGAAAGCGCCGGCCGGCGCGGTCCGCCGGGCAGCCCCCTCCCCCCCGGGAACGTGAAAAACTGAACAGGTCAATGCAAGGTTCTGACGATCATTCCGGCAACATGGCCGCGCCCGCTTATGCGCCGAAAGCCGGCGGCATCGCCGCCCGCGCCCGCCAGGGCGCCATGGCGGCGCACACGCCGCCGTCGTGGCTGGACGGGCTGAACCCGGAGCAGTGTCTCGCCGTCGAAACCACGGAAGGCCCGCTGCTGGTGCTGGCCGGGGCCGGCACCGGCAAGACCCGGGTGCTGACCACACGCATCGCCCACATTCTGGCCAGCGGCCTCGCCATGCCGTCACAGATCCTCGCCGTCACCTTCACCAACAAGGCGGCGCGCGAGATGAAGGAGCGCATCGGCCATCTGGTTGGCCCCGCCGCCGAGGGCATGCCCTGGCTCGGCACCTTCCACGCCATCAGCACCAAATTGCTGCGCCGCCACGCCGAACTGGTCGGGCTGAAGCCGACCTTCACCATTCTGGACACGGATGACCAGATCCGGCTGATGAAGCAGGTGCTGCAGGCGGAGGGCGTGGACGAAAAACGCTGGCCGGCGCGCCAACTGGCCAATCTGATCGACGGCTGGAAAAACCGGGCGCTGTCGCCGGCGCAGGTTCCGGCGGGCGAAGGCGCGGCCTTCGCCAACGGGCGCGGCGGCAAACTCTACGCCATGTATCAGGAGCGGCTGAAAACCCTGAACGCCGCCGACTTCGGCGATCTGCTGCTGGAAACCATCCGCCTGTTCCGCGAGCAGCCAGATGTGCTGGCCATGTACCAGCAGCGCTTCCGCTACATGCTGGTGGACGAGTATCAGGACACCAACGTCGCGCAATACCTGTGGCTGCGTCTGCTGGCCCAGGGCCGTGATCCGGCCCACCGCAACCTGTGTTGCGTCGGCGACGACGACCAGTCGATCTACGGCTGGCGCGGCGCCGAGGTCGACAACATCCTGCGTTTCGAGCACGACTTCCCTGGCGCCCAGGTGGTGCGGCTGGAGCGCAATTACCGCTCGACCGGACACATCCTCACCGCCGCTTCCGAGTTGATCGCCCGCAACGAGGGCCGCCTCGGCAAGAGGTTGCGCACGGAGGATGAGGACGGCGAGAAGGTCGCCATCACCGGCGCCTGGGACTCCGAAGAAGAAGCCCGCCTCGTCGGCGAGGAAATCGAAGCCTTGCAGGCGAAAGGCCATTCGCTCGGCGACATGGCGATCCTCGTGCGCATCTCGGCGCAGATGCGCGAGATGGAAGACCGCCTGGTGCAACTCGGCGTGCCCTACCGGGTGATTGGCGGCCCGCGCTTCTATGAGCGCATGGAAATCCGCGACGCCATGGCCTATCTGCGCTGCGTCGTCTCCCCCGCCGACGATCTGGCCTTTGAGCGCATCGTCAACACGCCGAAGCGCGGCCTTGGCGACGCCACCCTGCAGGTGCTGCACGCCCACGCCCGGGCGGCGCGGATTCCGCTGATGGAGGCGGCGCGCTATCTGGTGGAGACGGAAGAGCTCAAGCCCAAGCCGCGCAAGACCATTCGCGACCTGCTGGCCGACTTCGGCCGCTGGAGCGCCGCCGCGGCGCGGATGCGCCAGGGCGAACTGGCGGAGCTGGTGCTGGAGGAATCCGGCTACACGGAGATGTGGCGGCGCGACCGCTCGGCTGAGGCCAGCGGCCGCCTCGACAACCTCAAGGAGCTGGTGCGCTCACTGGAGGAATTCCCCGACCTGCAGAGCTTCCTGGAGCATGTCTCGCTGGTGATGGAGGCGGCCGACGACGACACCGGGGAGCGCGTCTCGCTGATGACCCTGCACGCCGCCAAGGGGCTGGAATTCGACACGGTGTTCCTGCCCGGCTGGGAGGAAGGGCTGTTCCCCAACCAGCGCGCCCTCGATGAAAGCGGCCGCGCCGGGCTGGAGGAGGAGCGCCGCCTCGCCCATGTCGGCATCACCCGCGCCCGCAAGCGCGCCCGCATCTATTTCGCCAGCAACCGGCGGATCCACGGCCTGTGGAACGCCACCATTCCCTCGCGCTTCATCGACGAACTGCCGGAAAGCGCCGTGGAGGTTCTGGACGCCCCCGCCTCTTACTCCTACGGCGGCTACGGCCAGAACAATGGCTATGACCAGAGCCGGTTCGACCGCGCCGCCGGCGGTTATGCCGGGGCCGCCGAAACCGCTCCCTCCAGCTACGCCACGCCTGGCTGGCAGCGGGCCCAGGCGCGCGGCTTCGGCCAGGGCGGCTTTGGCCGCGACGGCCATGGCGCCGGCGGCTCGCAGTTCGCCGCCGGGCGCGGCGGCGCGCGCGGCAGGAGCAAGGGCGGACCGGTGATCGAAGGCGAACTGGTGGCCCGCTCCACCGGCGCTTCCGCCTTCAGCGTCGGCGACCGGATCTTTCACCAGAAATTCGGCCCCGGCTCGGTGGCGCTGGTCGACGGCAACAAGCTGACGGTGGATTTCGACAAGGCCGGCCGCAAGACGGTGCTCGACAGCTTCGTCGAGGCGACCTGACGGCTTGAGGGCGCGAGACTGCCGGAACCGCGCCTCCGTCCGGTAGCGGGCCGGGCAGGCGCAGGGTCTCGCGCTCCGGGGCAGCGGCCGCCGGATTGTGATCGTCGCCCCGCCCGGTCAGGACGTCTGGAAGAGCAGGCGCCTGTTCACCATTGGGTTAAACTGACGGGCATAGCCGCGGATACGGGATTGCGCCCGACAGGCCAACCACGGCAGGATGCCATAAACCCCGTGTTTACCGTTTTCTGAAGCCCTTGCGCGCCGACGTCGGCCGGGCCTCATAATCGCCACAACAGAGCGCCACCGCTCAACGCTGTTACCAAGGAGATCCCAGATGGCGAACATCCCCCAGGCTTCCGACTCAGGCGACGCCAGCACCCTTCCGGCACTCGGCCTGCGTTGGGCCGCGTTGCGCGGCATGCTGGGCTCGCCGTTGATCGACGCTGACGACCAGCGCGAACTGCGCCGTGAACTGCTGCAGGAGCTGAAGAGCGTCGAGCAGTCCATGTCGCGCGTGTCGGCGCGCAGCGGCCTCGAGCTGTCGACCAAGATCGACGTGCTGGCCCAGGCGCTGCGTGAGCTGACCTTCCCCGATGGTCGCAACGCGCTGGACCTGCTGGAAAGCATCCGCGGCGACGTCACCAGCCTGGTGCCGCGCAACGCCGAGAAGAGCACCCACCTGAGCCGCGGCCCGGTGCTGCAGCGCCCGGCCGAGGGTGGCCCCGCCTCCGGCCCGACGCCGTCGACCGGTTCGGGCGCCTGAAAGCAAGCGGCGCGATTTTCGACGCGATTTTAATGGAAGCGGCCGCCGCGAACGCCCTGTTCGCGGCGGCTGTTTTTTGGACGCCTGCGCCTGGAACGCCGGCGCAGCGCGCCGGGCCTGACAATACCTCAGGCCACGATCGCCTGCGTCGCCTCGGCCAGCCACGCGCGCTCCTCATCGCTGGCGAGGGTCGGCGTCAGCTCTTCGCGCACGCGGGCGTGATAGGCGTTCAGCCAGGCCTGCTCGGCGTCGCTGAGCAGCGAGGGTTCGACGAGGCGCAGATCGATGGGCGCAAGGGTCAGGGTTTCAAAGCCCAGCATGGGCCGTTCGGCGCCGGGAATGTCCCGCTCCTCCACCACCAGCAGGTTTTCAATACGGATGCCCCAGCAGCCGGCTTTATAGTAACCGGGCTCGTTGGACAGGATCATGCCCGGCTCCAGCGCCACATTGCCAAGGCGCGAGAGGCGCTGCGGCCCCTCGTGCACGGACAGGAAGCTGCCGACGCCGTGCCCCGCGCCGTGGTCAAAGTCGAGACCGGCTTCCCACAGCGGACGCCGGGCGAAGCTGTCGATCTGCGCGCCCCACGTGCCCCTGGGGAACACCGCCGTCGCCACGGCGATGTGGCCCTTGAGCACACGGGTGAAGCGGTCCCGCATTTCGGCGTCCGGTTCGCCAACAGCAATGGTGCGGGTGATGTCGGTGGTGCCGTCGGCGTATTGGGCGCCTGAATCGATCAGGAACATCCCGTCGCTCACCGGGGCGTTGGTGGCCGTGGTGACCCGGTAGTGGACGATGGCGCCGTTGGGGCCGGCGCCGGAAATGGTCGGGAACGACACGTCTTCCAGCACATTGGTTTCCCGCCGGAAGGTTTCGAGGGCGCTGACCGCGTCGATCTCGGTGACGCCGCCGGTCGCCGCCGCCCCGTCAAACCAGCGCAGGAACCGGGAGACAGCGGCGCCGTCGCGCAGGTGCGCAGCCCGGGAGCCGGCAATCTCCACCGGATTCTTGCGCGCCTTCATCAGCGTCAGCGGGTCCTCGCCCACATCGGCGACGCCGCCTGCTTCAGTGACGATGGCGGACAAAGCGGCCGCGCCAGTGGCCTGGTCGATGCGGACCCGGGCGCCGCCCGCCGCCGCCTGCTGAAGGCGCTCCTCCAGCGCCGCTGGCGGGACCACGTCCGCAACCGCGGCAAGCGCCGCGCCCGCCTCTGCGGTCAGCTTGCGGCCGTCCAGAAACAGCGCCGGCCGGCCAGCGCGCGGAACCAGGGCGTATCCCAGCGCCAGCGGCGTGTGCGGCACGTCGGCGCCGCGAATATTGAACAGCCAGGCCATGTTGTGCGGATCGCTGACCAGCAGCATGTCCAGCTTTTCGTGGCTGAGGCTGTCGCGCAGCCGCGCCAGCCGCGTGGCGGCGCTTTCCCCCGCCAGGTTTTCCGGCTGCACGCGTATGCGCCCGGCCGGCGGCTGCGGCCGGTCGCTCCACACGGCGTCGAGCGGATTGTGGCCGACCGGCTCCAGCTGGCCGCCGGCCGCCGCCGCGGCCTGGGCGAAGCGGCCAACCGACGCGGCGGTGTGCAGCCAGGGATCGTAACCAAGCCGCGCCCCGGCGGGCAGATGCGCCCGCAGCCAGGCCTCTGGCGTCATCTCCGCCAGCGGAACCACGGTGAAGGCGGTTCCGTCGACCTGCTGCGGCGCCTGGAGCACATAGCGCCCATCGACGAACAGGGCGGCGCGATCCTCCAGCACGAGAGCCAGGCCCGCCGAGCCGGTGAAGCCGGTGAGCCAGGCGAGCCGTTCGGCGTTCGCGGGGACATATTCACCCTGATGCTCATCGGCGCGCGGAACGATGAAGCCGTTGAAGCCGTGACGGCGCAATTCTGCGCGCAGGGCGGCGAGACGGCCGGGGCCAGCGGCGCCGTCCGCCGCGTCGTCGAAACTCTGGAACACCGCCCTGAACATGAGGTTCTCCCGCAACCGCCCCCGTCGGCCCGATATGGCCGCATTCGCGCCTTTGGCGCAAGACGCGCGGGCCCATGGATATCGGAACGGGTCAGGCAGGTTTGCGTACGCCCGCGTACCATTTGCAGAAAGTAATGTATGTGACGATTATTTGAACAGATGAAGAATTTATACCGCCTTTTCCCACCACCAACTGTCATGCATTTGCGTGATGGGCGCCATGCGCTGCGACGTCTACTGTTCGCGCGCCAACGGGCCTAGATAGGGGACACACAAGAACAAGAGGAACGCTGGGGCTGTCTTTCAGATTTGGAGATAGACCAATGGCAACTGCTACTTTCGGTAACCTTTCGGCCAACAACAACGCCCGTTCCGGCAAGCACACCGGTTTTGGCGCGACGCTTCGCTCGCTTTTCTCTGGCTTCCGTTACGGTGTCCCGGGCGATGTGCTGCAGACCGCCGCCCAGCTCGGCCCGGAGCAGCTGAAGGAAGTCGGCGGCGTCCAGGATTCCGAGACTGGCCTGGTTTACGCGACCCGCTAATACGGCGACGCCAGCGCGACCATGTGTCCGCCGCGCGCGTCAGTCCGTTTACCCATGGCCGTGAACGTTTTCCGCGCTCGCGGCGGCGCCCGCCGGAATGGTTATCTGTTCCCAGGGCGGTCTGACAAAGAAAAAAGCCGGCCGCCATGGCCGGCTTTTCTGGTTTATGGCTCGCGGGCTCCGGTCCCGCCATGATTTTTCCGATGTGCGTCGCCGCCTTTAGCTGCGTGACTTCGCGGACCGTGGCTTCACCGGACGCGGCGCGGCGCCGCCGCGACGCAGCACCAGCGCGGCCCAACCTTCGCGGTCACGCCGCTCCGCCAGCGCGAAGCCCTGGGCGCGGTACGCGGCGAGCACGCCGGGCACATCCCGGGCCAGCAGGCCGGACAGCACCAGGTTTCCGCCCGGCGCCACGGCGCGCCCCAGGGACACCGCCATCAACCGCAGCGGGCGCGCCAGGATATTGGCGAACACCAGCTCGAACCTGCGCCCGCGCGCGTGGGCGTTCTCGACGCCGGGCGCGATGTAATATGTCAGCAGGCTGGCCACCCCATTGGCTCTGGCGTTGGCCGCCGCCACCGCGATCGCAGTGGGATCGAGATCGCCGGCAATGACGGGAACGCGCAGCCATTTCGCCGCGGCGATGGCCAGAATGCCGGTGCCAGTGCCCACATCGAGAATGGACTGGGGCCGACGGCGGTTGGCGAGGCGCACCAGCGCATCGAGACAGCCGGAGGTGGTGCCGTGGTGGCCAGTGCCGAAAGCCAGGGCCGCCTCGATCTCCAGCGGCACGTCGTTGGCCTTCACCACGGCGCGATCGTGGCTGCCGTAGACCAGGATACGCCCCGAGCGCACCGGCTTCAGCCCGTCCAGCGAGGCTTTCACCCAATCCTGTTCGCGAATGTCGTCGAACACCGCGTCGTCGGCGGCGTCGCCGACCACCGGGCGGATGATGTCGCGGATCATCGCCTCATCCGGCGGATGGGCGAAATAGGCCTCCAGCAGCCAGCCCTGGTCCGTCTCGAAGGCGGAAACGGCGGTTTCGACGGGATCGAAGATCTCGCCGAGAATTTCGGTGGTCATGCGGGCGCTGCCCTCGTCAGTGACGAGGCGCATGATGCGCGTGGCCTTGTGGGGTTGCAGTCCTTCGATCATGGCGACGCCGTTAGCACAGGCCGGCGTGCGCGGCGAGGCGAAAACGCTGCGCCAGAACAGCGCCCGCCCCGGCTTGCGGACTGGCGGCGGCCCGGCGAACCAGCTTTCCTCCGCCATGGCGCAATCCTCCCAGCAAGAGCGAACGCCATTGTTTACCTGCTGCCGGATGCTCCTGAACAGGCCCTTTGCCCCGGCCCTCCGCCACCATGAAACGTCAGTCCGCCAGCCACGCCCGCAAGGCGGCGTTCACCGCGTCGGGCCGTTCCAGGGTTGAGAGATGGCCGCACTCCGGCACAACGACCAGGCGTGAGCCGGCGATTCCGGCGTGGATTTCCTGCGCCCGTTCCGGCGGCGTCAGGCGGTCGCCGTCGCCAACCAGCACCAGGGCAGGACAGCGGATGGCGGCGAGGCCGGGCCGGGAATCGGGGCGGCCCATGATGGCGCGCTGCTGGCGGGCATAGGCCGGCAACCCCACCTCAGCGTACATGGTCCGGTAAACCGCCTTCAGCGCCGCGTCGCCAACCCGGTCTGCATGCACGGCCTGCGGCCAGCTCCCATCAACGACGCCATCCAGATCGCCCGCTTCGGCCAGGGCGATCGCGGCGAGACGACGTTCCGTGGCGTCTGGCGTATCCGCCGTGGCGGCGGTGTCGAGCAACGCCAGCCGCGTCACCCGCTCCGGCGCCAGGCGCATGATGGCGAAGGCGAGGTAGCCGCCCATGGACAGGCCGGCCAGGGCGAAGCGCGGCGGCGCATCGGCGAGGATGGCGCCGGCGATCTCATCCATGGTCGCGCCGCGCGTGTGGTTGGCGATCTGCACCGCCGCCAGCGGCCACAAGGCCGGAACCTGCGCCCCATACAGCAGCGCCGAGCATCCGAGGCCCGGAACCAGCACCAGCGGTTCGCGCATTGCGGCAGACATGGTCGTTCCTCCTTCTTGCCTGAACCATTGGCTGGCATGTCCGCGCAAGCTTCAGGCCCGCGCAACCTTGCCCTGGAAACCGGCCGGGGCCAATCTGCCGGCAAGCAACAGAATGAACCGGAGAACACCCCTATGCTGGCCCAGATCGACCGCGTGATCCTCGCCACGCCAGACGCAGCCGAAACAGCGCGCAACTGGATCGCCCTGCTGGGCGCGGAGCCGGATGGCGGCGACCGCATCGCCGCGCTGGGGGCAAGGCGCACCCGGCTGCGCCTTGCACAGGGCTTTGTCGAGCTGCTGGAGCCGGATGGCGCCGGGCCAGTCGCCGACGCCCTGGCGGCGCGCAGGCGGGCGCATATGTTCGCGGCGGGCGTGTCCACGACAGACATGGCGGGCCTGAAGCGCCGCCTCACCACCCAAGGCGTGGCGGCGGTGGAAGAGCATGGCCAGTTGCACCCGGACCCGGCGGCCATGGGCGTGCGGGGGCTGCGGGTGGTGGTCTCGCCGCACGAAGCGCGCCCTTCCATCGGGCTGCTCGACTTCTTTTATGAGGCTACCTTGCTCGATCCGGCGCCGGAGCCGGCAGTGGCCCGTCTGGCGACCCTGTTCGGCCTCGATCGCGCCATTGAATGTCCGGTCGCCTCGGAAACCTTCGGTTATGAAGGAACCCTCACCCTGTTCCAGCCGCGCCAGTTGCACCGTTTCGAGGTGATCAATCCGTCGAAGCCCGGCACAACCATGGCCCGGCAACTGCAGAAGCTGGGTCCTGCGATGTATATGGGCTTCGCCGAGGCGGCGCGGATTGGCGAGATCGAAGCCAGGGCCCGGGCGGCCGGCGCCGGCCTGACGGTGGATCGCCCGGCGACGCGCCCGGCGGATCGCATGGCCGACCAGCTGTGGCTGCACCCGGATGCGCTCGGCGGCATGATGCTGGGCGTCTCGCGCCCCGGCATGGCGTGGACCTGGTCCGGCGATCCGGCGCGGGTTCCGGCGATTGACTGAAACGATGGCTGGCGGCGCCGGTGAAATCCGCCGCCGTTCAGGTTACGCTTTTCGTAACAAGCTGGTTGCCGGCCCGGCTCGCCCAAGGTATGCGATCGCCATGTCAGAGAACGATCAGACCCGCAGCGACGCCGGCATGGCCGCAGCGTCGCAAGAGCAGCCGAAAGACAAGGCCCCGCAGCGCCCCAGGGCCCGGCTGGCGCGCGGTTTTGTTGATCGCGGCCCCGCAGAACTGGCGGCCAGCGCCCGCATGCTCGAAAAAATCCGCGAGACTTATGAGTTCTACGGGTTTGACGCGGTGGAGACGCCGTTCATCGAATACACCGACGCGCTCGGCAAGTTCCTGCCCGATCAGGACCGGCCCAATGAGGGCGTGTTCTCGTTCCAGGACGATGATGAGCAGTGGCTGTCGCTGCGCTATGACCTGACCGCGCCGCTGGCCCGTTTCGTCGCCGAGCATTTCGACAGCCTGCCGAAGCCCTACAAGAGCTATCGCGCCGGCTGGGTGTTCCGTAACGAGAAGCCGGGGCCGGGCCGCTTCCGCCAGTTCATGCAGTTCGACGCCGACATCGTCGGCGCCGCCTCGGTCACCGCTGACGCGGAAGTCTGCATGATGGCGGCCGACACGCTGGACGCCCTTGGCCTTGCCGGCAAATATGTCATCAAGATCAATAACCGCAAGGTGCTCGACGGCGTCATGGAGGCCATCGGCATCGGCGGCGAGGACAACGCCAGCCGCCGTCTCACGGTGCTGCGGGCCATGGACAAGCTGGACAAGGTCGGCGTCGACGGCGTGCGCGACCTGCTTGGCAAGGGCCGTATGGACCCCTCGGGCGACTTCACCAAGGGCGCCGAGCTGACGCCGGAAGCGGCGGACCAGGTTCTGGCGGTTTTGGGCGCGCGCGAAGACAGCAACGCCGCCACCGTCGCCAATATGGCGCGGGCCTTCGCCGGCACCGCCACGGGCCGGGAGGGCTGCGCGGAACTGGCCGAGATCGCGGGCCTGCTCAGCGCCGCTGGTTATGACGACGGCCGGGTCATCATCGATCCCTCCGTCGTGCGCGGCCTGGAATATTACACCGGCCCGGTGTTCGAGGCCGAGTTGACCTTCGAGGTGAAGGACGAAAAGGGCCGTCCGGTGCGGTTCGGCTCGGTGGGCGGCGGCGGTCGTTATGACGGTCTGGTCGGCCGCTTCCGGGGCGAGGACGTGCCGGCGACCGGCTTCTCCATCGGCGTGTCGCGGCTGATGGCGGCCCTGCTGGCGGTGAAAAGCCCCGTCGTTGCGGTGGAGCCGCCCAAGGGGCCGGTGGTGGTGCTGGTGCTCGACCGGGACCGCCTCGGCGATTACCAGGCCATGGTCGGGCGTCTGCGCGCAGCCGGCGTGCGCGCCGAACTGTACATGGGCCAGGCCGGCATGCAGGCGCAGGTCAAATACGCCGACAAGCGCGGCAGCGTCTGCGTGGTCATCCAGGGCAGCAATGAGAAGGAAAAGGGCGAGGTCACCATCAAGGACCTGCGTCTCGGCGCCAGCATCCGCCAGATCAAGGATCGCGAAACCTATCTGGCGAAGCAGGCGGAAGCCCAGTTCGCCGCACCGGAAGCCGATCTGGTCGCGGCGGTGAACCGGGTGCGGGACCGCTACCGCTGATTGCATGAGGTTGCCACAGCGGTCGACCGGGGCGACTGAAAGCCCCGCCGGCCTCCCCACGCCGCCGTCATGACCCCATACCACCATCACGGCCGGGCCTGACCCGGCCATCCACGGCTCCGCTCCAACGCTTTGGCGCCCCGTCACCATTCGCAGGCAAGCGGCGACCGCCCGTTCGCATCGCGCCCAATCCCTCCAGTCCCTCCGGTCGCCGCTCCCGCCCCAGTCGCGGGCAACGCAGTTTTCTGATATGGAACCGCGCGGATGGCCCGCCATGGCGGTTTGCGCCCGGCGGTCCATCCTTGCCAGCCCCGTCATCCCGGACCAACCGCCGGACCACTTTCACCCGCCCGGCTCCCTACAGGTAGATCAGATGTCGCCCCTGCTGACCGACGAACCAGCCACGCAACAGGCCTGCGCCGACCTTTTGGCGCTGTTCGGGCGTGAGGGCTACCACCGGGTCGAGCCACCCGTATTGCAGCCGGCGAGCGTGTTTCTCGACCTGTCCGGCGAGGACATCCGCCGGCGCCTGTTCGTCACCGCCAGCGGCGACGGCGCCGAGCTGTGCCTGCGGCCCGAATACACCATTCCGGTGACCCGGCAGTTCCTTGAAGCGCAGGCGCGGGGCGCGCAGCCGCAGACCGCGGTGAGCTATCTCGGCCCCGTCTTCCGCCTGCGCGCCGGCGAAACCGGCGAGTTCCCCCAGGCGGGCGTTGAATCGTTCGGCCGCAACGATCGCGGCGCCGCTGACGCGGAAATTCTTGGCCTCGCCGTTGAGGCGACCACGACGCTTGGCCTGCGCAACGCCGCCGTGCGACTCGGCGACATGGGCCTGCTCACCGCCGTGGTTGAGGCGCTTGGCGTCGACGCGCCAACCCGCCGCCGCCTGCTGCGTGGCGTCGCCGCCGGCCAGCCGCTGGCCGCCATCACCGGTGAAGGTAACACTGACGGCAATTACGCCGGCCTGCTGGGCGCCCTGGAGGGACAGGACCCACGCGCCGCCCGCGCCTTTGTCGAAGACGTGCTGACCATCGCCGGCATCACCACGGTGGGCGGCCGCAGCGCCAGCGACATCGCCCGCCGCTTTCTCGCCCGGGCCGAGCGCCGCGCCGCCGCTCTGGGCGGCGAGAAACGCCAGGTTCTGGAAAGCTACCTCGCCATCGCCGGCAACCCGGACGACGCGGTGGTCGCCCTGCGCAAGCTGGCTGGCGACGCCCGCCTCGACATCGGCGCGGCCATCGACCAGTTCGAGGAGCGGCTGGGCTTTTTCGCCGCCCGCGACGTGGATGTGGAGCGCATCGGCTTCTCGGCCAGGTTCGCCCGCAATCTCGATTACTACTCGGGCTTCATTTTCGAGATCGACGATCCGGTCCGCGCCGATCGCCGGCCGGTGGCGGCGGGCGGTCGTTACGACGGTCTGGCCGAGCGGCTGGGGGCCAGCGCGCCGCTGCCCGCCGTTGGCTGCGCCGTCTGGCTCGACCGTTTCGACAGCCTCGCCGTCACCGCCTGATCCGGGGAAGAACATGTCAACCGATACCCCGCTCATCATCGCCGTGCCCTCCAAGGGGCGTTTGCAGGAAAACGCCGCGGCGTTCTTCGCCCGCGCCGGCCTCGAGCTGCACCGGCCCGGCGGCGCCCGCGACTATCGCGGCGCCATCAGGGGGCTGGCCGGCGTCGAGGTGCTGTTCCTGTCCGCCTCGGAGATCGTCACCCAGCTCGCCAGCGGCGCGGCCCACCTCGGCATCACCGGCGAGGACCTGGTGCGCGAGCAGGTGCTGGACGCCGACGCCGCCGTGGAGCTGCTGACGCCGCTCGGCTTCGGCAACGCCAATGTGGTGGTGGCCGTGCCCCAGGCCTGGATCGACGTGCGCACCATGGCCGATCTGGACGACGTCGCCGCCGACATGCGCGCCCGCCATGGCGAACGCATGCGCGTCGCCACCAAATACATCAATCTGACGCGGGGGTTCTTCGCCGCGCACGGCCTCGCCGACTACCGCATCGTCGAAAGCCTGGGCGCGACCGAGGGAGCGCCGGCCTCCGGCTCCGCCGAGATCGTCGTCGACATCACCACCACCGGGGCGACGCTGGCCGCCAATGCGCTGAAAATCCTCGATGACGGCGTCATGCTGCGCTCCTGGGCCAATCTGGTGGCCTCCATGCGCGCTGACTGGGGGCCGACGGCGCGCGCCGCCGTGCGCACGATCCTGACGCGGATCGCCGCCGAGGAAGCGGCGCGGACCACACGCGAGGTCTCCGCCCTGGTTCCGGCGCTGGACCAGGAGGCCCTGGAAAATCTCGCCAGCCGCTTCAGCGCCCGCCTGCCATTCGGCGCGCCGGCCGCCGGGGCGCCGGTGACGCTGACGTGCCCGACCGGGCAGGTGTTCGCGCTGGTGGACGCGCTGTCCGCCGCCGGCGCCGATCATGTGGGCGTGCGCAAGCTGGAATATGCCTTCCGCCGGGAGAACGCCCTGGCTGAGCGGCTGTTCCGCAGGCTGGGCTGAAACGCTGGCGCGGCCGTTCCCCGGCCTCCCCGCCTGCCCCTGCATCCGGTCAGTGCTTGCAAAGACGCCCCAGTTACTGGCAAAAAGCCGCAAACGGCGGCGCCTTCCTGCGGGACGACCCCGTTGCGGCTGCCGACCGGATCGGGGCAACCGTGCGCCGGGCCCGCGGCTAAGTTGATGGAGTGGATGCACGTGAAAACTGTTCGCCTTGCACTGACGGCTGTCACCGCGCTTGCGGCGGCGAGCGTTCTCACCCTGACGGCGGCGGGCGCCCAGCAGCGGGGCCACGGTCCGCAGGCCGCTCCACAGCCAAAGAAAATCGAAAAGAATTTTCCGCTCGGCAAAAACTGGATCGCCGTCAGCCTGAACGGCAAGCGCTACGGCGGCGCCGAGCGCCCCTCGTTCGTGCTCGACTCGCAGTTCCGCGCCCGCGGCTTCGGCGGCTGCAACACCTTCTCGGCGGTGGCCTTCCCGCTGCGCGACATGGGCATCGCCGTCGGCCCGCTGGCCCTGACGCGCCGCGCCTGCGACAAGGCGACCCTGAGCGCCGAAACCGCGTACCTCTCGGCCCTGCGCTACGCCCAGAAGTGGGACATCGTCAACGGCCAGCTGGTGATGAAGGGCCCGGCCGGCGAACTGCGCTTCGACCGCACCTTCTGAGGCCCGCAACGCCTGGAAGGCTTGCAGGGCTGACGTGTCTTGCCAGTCTCCTGCCAGCCGCTCGCCAGTCTCCTGCCAGTCTCTTGCCGGCTTCATGCGCATCAAAAAACCCCGCTGCGTGGCAGCGGGGTTTTTTGGTTTGTCCGGCCGGGCGGGTTTTCTCCAGGAGCAGGCCGCGTTCAGGCCGCCCGATCGCGCGGCTCGAACAGGCGGGCGCCGACGCTGACCATGTCAATGACGCGGCCGTGAAGGGCGTGCAGGGTGGAGCGGTGGCCGATCGACACCAGGGTCGTCCGCGGCAGTTCGCGGGCGAGAAGCCCATAGATCGACGCCTCAAGCCCCTCGTCCATGGCCGAGGTGGCCTCATCAAGGAACAGCCAGTCCGGCCGCGCCAGCAAGGCGCGGGCAATGGCGAGGCGCTGCTGTTCGCCGAGCGAGAGCGCCTGGGACCAGTGACCGTCCTCATCAAGCCGGTTGGCCAGATGCCCCAGTTGCGCCGCCTCCAGCGCCCGGCGCAAATCCGCATCGCTCCACGTGTCGGCGGCGGACGGATAGGACACCGCCTCGCGCAGGGGGCCGATGGGCAGATAGGGCCGCTGCGGCAGCAGCAGCAGGCTGGCCGGCCCGCCCTTTTCATCCTGCGGCAGGGCGATGGCGCCGTGGCCGAACGGCCAGATGCCGGCGATGGCGCGGAACAGGGTGGATTTGCCCGAACCGGACGGGCCAGTGAGCAGCGCCGTCTCGCCCGGCCGGAAGGTCAGGTCCTGCACCCGCACAACCTGGGCGCCATCGGGCAGGTTCAGGGCGAGGCCGGCGATGTGCAATGACGTATCGGCGCCTTCGGCGCGGGCGATGCGGGCGGTCAAGCCATGGCTCTGGTCCTGGTCTTCCAGGGTCCGCGCGGCGTCCACCGAGCTGGTGAAGGTGGTGAGACGGTCGACGACGGCCTTGTAGTCGGCGATGGTCGAATAGGCGCTGATGAAGAACGACAGGGAGTCGCTGACGCGCCCGAAGGCGCTGGCGGTCTGCTGCATGCCGCCAAGGGTAATCTTGTCAGCGAAATAATATGGCGCCACCAGCACGTAGGGAATGACGTTGGCGATCTGGCCGTAAGCCGCCGTCACCGCCGTCAGCTTCTTCGTGCGGCTGACGATGGCGAGGAAGTTGCCAATGACCGCGCCGAAGCGGCCGGCCAGGTGCTGCTTCTCCGCCGGGGCGCCGCCAATCAGCGCCACCTGCTCGCCATACTCACGCAGGCGGGCCAGCGAGAAACGGAAGTCGGCCTCATACTTCTCCTGCTCGAAGTTCAGCCGGATCAGCGGCTTGCCGACCTTGTGGGTGATCCAGGTGGCCAGCACCGCGAAGATCAACGCCCCCCACAGCAGGAAGCCCGGCACCTGCACGCTGGTCCCCGGGAAGGTGAAGGCGGCCGAGAGCTGCCACAGCACCACCGCGAAGGAGGCCAGCGTCGTCACCGATGACAGCAGGCCAAGGAACAGCGTCATGGTGCGCAGGATGAAGGAATCGATGTCCTGCTGGATGCGCTGGTCGGGGTTGTCGGCGCCATGGCCCAACAGCTGCATGTGATAGTGGGCGTTATGGTCCAGCCACTGGCCGACATAACGCTCCGTCAGGTAGGAGCGCCAGCGGATGCGCATGTAGGATTTGAGCGCATACTGGTAAATGGCGGCGACGATATAGATGACCGCCCAGAACAGGAACACCGTGAACAGCAGGCTCCAGAAGCTGGCCGCGTCCTTGTTCTGGATGGCGTTGAACCAGTCGCGCGAGAAATAGGACAAGCGCACGTTGATCGCCACCAGCGCGAACTCGATGGCGATGATGACCGCGGCGAAAATGAACGCCAGCACCCGTTGCTGCACGGCGAAAGCCGGCAGCGGCCAGATGCGGGCGGTCGTCAGTTCGCGCGAGGTGAAATAGGGCAGCGTGAGACGCCAGATATCGGCAAGGGCCTGTTTCAGTCCATGCATGGGTTCCGCCGGATCGCATTGTTGGGCGCATGCGGACCTGGCGGCGACGCGCCGCCGCCTGCCGCATCCGCAGGACGCCTGCTGGCGTGACGCCGGCAGGACGCGGGAAACATCGGGAGGCTCGGCACGCGCGGGTGCGCGCGCATCGCCATGGGGAGACGGATCAGCCGCGCCCCTGGCAGCCAGAGCGCGCGGCCTCGTCCAGGCCCCTGCGGGGCCGTGACAGCAACCTATGCGATGTCGCCGTCAATCCTGCGTTAAATTTTGGTCATTGTGAGTCGCCCGCGGCGGCGCGGCGGGACCCGGAAGCGCGCGTCCGGCGGCGGAAGCCCGCAATAAAAAAGCCGCGCGCTCCTGAACAGGGAGCGCGCGGCCGCAATCACGGTTCAGGGCCGGAGCGGGCCCGGGCGGCTTCAACCAAAATTGTGCCAGTAAATGGCGACGCAGGCGACGATGGCGAAAGCCAGCGACCAGAAAACACCCGCGACCGGGCTGTCGACTTCATCATTATTGCTCATGGCTTCACCCCTGAGGATTTCCTGACGAAGCGGGGCCCCGTGAGGAAATGCGTCACAACAACACGACGGAGCGTCGCCGCGCCACGCGGCGCCCCAACGCTCCAGGCTCCCGCGCAATTCCCGCCCGGCGACGACGCCCGGGCGCAATTGCGACCGACAAACGGACAGGCGCGCCAGCCGCAGCCGGAACGCTCCCATGCGTTCAGTCCTAGAACATCATTGGCGAAAGGGAAACCGCTTTTGCCAAAACATCCCCGCGCCCGGCGACACTGTCGGGGACCTGCCGGTCGCCCTCGTCAGCCGCAGGCGCTGGCCGCATGAAAAAGGGCCCCGGAAACTCCGGGGCCCCAATGTCGCCAGTCCGGCGCGGGCCGGACTGTCCAGGCTGGCTGGATCAGAAGTCCATGCCGCCCATGCCGCCCATGCCGCCGGCCGGCATCGCCGGAGCCGCATCCTTCTTCGGAGCGTCGGCGACCATGGCTTCGGTGGTGATGAGCAGGCCGGAGACCGAAGCGGCGTCCTGCAGGGCGGTGCGGACAACCTTGGCCGGGTCAACGATGCCGGCCTGCAGGAGGTCAACGAACTCCTCGGTCTGGGCGTTGAAGCCGAAGGTGTTGCTGTCCTTGTTGTCGAGGATCTTGCCGACAACGATCGAGCCTTCCACGCCGGCGTTCTCGGCGATCTGGCGGATCGGAGCCTCAAGGGCGCGGGAGACGATGGCGATGCCGGCGCGGATGTCGGCGTTGTCCGAGGTCAGCTCCTGCACGGCGGCCTTGGCGCGCAGCAGCGCGGTGCCGCCGCCGGGGACGATGCCTTCTTCCACCGCGGCGCGGGTGGCGTTCAGGGCGTCGTCAACGCGGTCCTTCTTCTCCTTGACCTCGACTTCGGTCGAGCCGCCGACGCGGATGACCGCGACGCCGCCAGCCAGCTTGGCCAGACGCTCCTGCAGCTTCTCACGGTCGTAGTCCGACGAGGTCTCTTCGATCTGGGCCTTGATCTGGGCGACGCGGGCCTCGATCTCCTCGCGGGCGCCGGCGCCGTCGATGATCGTGGTGTTTTCCTTCTCGATGCGGATGCGCTTGGCGCGGCCCAGCATCTCGAGGGTGACGTTCTCGAGCTTGATGCCGAGGTCTTCCGAGATGGTCTGGCCAGCGGTGAGGATAGCGATGTCCTCGAGCATGGCCTTGCGGCGATCGCCGAAGCCCGGCGCCTTGACGGCGGCGACCTTCAGACCACCGCGCAGCTTGTTGACCACCAGGGTGGCCAGAGCCTCGCCCTCGACGTCCTCGGCGATGATGACCAGCGGCTTGCCGGTCTGGACGACGGCCTCGAGCACCGGCAGCAGCGACTGCAGCGACGACAGCTTCTTCTCGTGGATCAGGACGTAGGGGTCCTCGAGATCCGCGACCATCTTCTCGGCGTTGGTGATGAAGTACGGCGACAGGTAGCCGCGGTCGAACTGCATGCCCTCGACGATCTCGACCTCGGTGTCAGCCGTCTTGGCTTCCTCGACCGTGATCACGCCCTCGTTGCCGACCTTCTGCATCGCATTGGCGATTTCCTCGCCGATGAAGCGGTCGCCGTTGGCGGAAATGGTGCCGACCTGGGCGATCTCGGACGAATCCTTGACCTTCTTGGCGCGGGCGGCGATGTCCTTGATGGCGGCGGCGACGGCCAGATCAATGCCGCGCTTCAGGTCCATCGGGTTCATGCCGGCGGCGACAGCCTTGGCGCCTTCCTTGACGATGGCCTGGGCCAGAACGGTGGCGGTGGTGGTGCCGTCGCCAGCCTTGTCATTGGTCTTCGAGGCCACTTCGCGCACCATCTGGGCGCCCATGTTCTCGAACTTGTCGGAGAGTTCGATCTCCTTGGCGACCGAGACGCCGTCCTTGGTGATGCGCGGCGCGCCGAAGGACTTCTCGATCACGACGTTGCGGCCCTTCGGACCCAGCGTCACCTTGACGGCGTTGGCGAGGATATCAACGCCGCGCAGCATCTTGTCGCGCGCTTCTCCGCCGAATTTTACTTCCTTGGCAGCCATTTGCTTGCTCCTGGTTCATGAGGCCCGGCCGGCGCGCCGGCGGATGATCCGCCGTATCACGGGCGCCTTGCTGGCCCTTGCGTATTCACATGCTGGACAACCGGCCGCTGCCCATGGCGACGGCCTGAAGACGGCGGCTGGATCAGCCGATCACGCCAAGGATGTCCGACTCCTTCATGATCAGCAGGTCTTCGCCGTCGATCTTGACCTCGGTGCCCGACCACTTGCCGAACAGCACGCGATCGCCAGCCTTGACGTCGAGCGCGACCAGCTTGCCCTGCTCATCGCGCGCGCCGGCGCCAGCGGCCACGACCTCGCCCTCCTGGGGCTTTTCCTTGGCGGTGTCGGGGATGATGATGCCGCCCTTCGTCTTCTCTTCGCTCTCGATGCGACGGACGACGACGCGGTCATGCAGCGGACGGAACTTCATGGACCATTCCTCTTGATAGGAGCGCGATGCGCGCACGGTTCGAATGGGGAGCATTAGCACTACATAGACGCGAGTGCTAACGCTGGCCGGGAAATAGGCGCGCGCCCCCGGGGAGTCAAGAAGCGCGCAACAGGCCCTGGCGCAATTTTTTCCAGGCGGACGACCTTTCGCCCGCCCGCCTTTCACCCCGCCCGCGAGCGGGGCGGAAAACCAGCCGCGAAGCTCCCCTCCGGCCCCGGGCGGTTTACCAAACGCCAGCGATACGCCATGTTTCGCCGACCGCTCCCGCATGGATGCGCCCGCGGGAAGCCAGCGCAGGGGAAGACATGACCGCCAGCCAGACCGGCAAACCTTCCGCCAGCCGCAGGGACGCGCGCTCCGGTCCCGGAGTCATATGCGCCTGTCTTCAATCCCGTATGACAGCCAGAGCGCTGACCCGCATGTATGACGAAGCGCTGCGCCCCACCGGCCTCAAGGTGACGCAACTGTCCCTGCTGGCGGCGATCGATCGCGGCGTCACCGGGTCGATCAGCGCCCTGGCCGACATGCTGGCGCTGGAGCGGACCACCCTCACCCGTAATCTGCGCCTGCTGGAGGACGCCGGACTGATCGCCCCCCGCGCCGGCGGCGGCCGCGCCGTCGCCCACGAACTCACCGATGCGGGACGCGAAGCGCTCGCCCGGGCGACGCCGCTGTGGCGCAAGGCCCAGGACGCGGTCGAGACAGAGTTGGGGGCGCGGGCGTGGCTGGAGGCGCGCGACGCCCTACGGGCCCTGCGCCGCGTCGCGCGGGCCCAGTCCACGCCGCCGGAACCGGCCGACATGGCAACCGCCCGCCCGGCCCACGAGGCGCGGGCGGGCAACCGCCGGGCCAACGCCGGGTCGAAATAGGCCAGGGGCGTGGCTTGGCGCCCCTGGGCGGGTCCTGGGGAAGCCGGGGCGGACCCTGGCCGGCCCGCCACCGCCCCCACGCCCTGTCGCCGGGGCGCCGTCATAATTCCGCTGCCGGGAACCGCCAGCATCGCCGGGCATTATTATGGTCGGGAAGCATTATTATGGTCGGAAACAGGCGCGCCTGCATTCCCGCCTGACGCGCGCCCGCCGCTCCGGGAACGCGCGCGCGTCTCCGGGGGCTGGGGTGGCTTCGGGCAATGCGCCCTGTCGCTGCCATTGGCTTGTCACGGTCACCTCATGTGGAGGCGCCTCATGCCGACGCCAGACATCACGGACACGGGGCCGGCCCCGGTTGCGGCTTACCGCCGGCGGCGCGCGCCGACGCCAGCCTGCGCCTTCGCCGCCATCGCCTTGCTGGCGACGCCATTAACCGCCTGGGCGCAGGACGACGGTCCCGGCGGACGCGGCGCCCGCCCACCCGGCTATTGGCGCGGCGGGGCGCCGGCGCTGGACGGGCAACAATATGGCTATTGGATCGATGACGGCGACGCCAGACCGCGACGGGGCCGCAGCGCCGCCCGCTCCCCCCAGCAGCTCGACGACCAGGGGTATTGGGACGGCGACGTCTATGGCGGCGAAGCCATGCAGCAGGAGGTGGCGCCGCGTTTTCGCCGCCAGACAACGCCCTATTCTGGCGGTCAGCCCGTGGGCACGATCATCATCGATACCCGCAACAAATACCTGTATCTGGTGCAGGATGGCGGCACTGCCATCCGCTACGGCATCGGCGTCGGCCGCGCCGGCTTCCAGTGGCGCGGCAGCCAGCGCATTTCCATGAAACGCGAATGGCCTGACTGGCGGCCGCCGGCCGACATGCGCCGGCGCCGCCCTGACCTGCCGCGCTTCATGGCCGGCGGCCCCGACAATCCGCTCGGCGCCCGGGCGCTGTATCTGGGCTCAACCCTGTATCGCATCCATGGCACCAACGAGCCCAACACCATCGGCCACAACGTCTCCTCCGGCTGCATCCGGCTGACCAATGACGACGTGATCGACCTGTATTCGCGGGTCAACGTGGGGGCTAAGGTGGTGGTGATGTAGCGGCGCCAGGGGATGGCCCCAAGGTCAGGCGCCCTCGCATATCGCTGCGGGGAAGCGATCCTGTAACCGCCTGGTCGCGCCGGAAAACCGGAAGAACGCGGCGCCCCGGCTTTCAGGCGCTTTGAACGCGGCCATCCCGCGAAAAAAACGAAATGATGGCGCGCAATGGACATGCGCGCCATCCCTGCCCTGCAAAACGGAGCCTGAACCCTTACGCCCAGTCGTCGTCGCCGAAGCCGCCGTCGTCCCAGGACTGGTCGTCATAGGAAGGATCGTCGTAGCCGGCGTCCTGATAGCTGGCGTCGTTCTGGTTATCGTTCTGGCCGTTATCCGCCTGCTGGTCGCTGGCCTTGTCGTCGGTGTTGCTGTCCTGGGCGTTGCTGTCCTGGGCATTGGCCTGCTGCGCATCGGTCTTCGCCGGTTCAGCCGCCTTGTCCACGGGCGTGGCGCTGGCGGCGGACGAACCGCCCATCATGCCCTTCACCGCATCGAACAGCAGCGCGCCGCCGGCAACGCCCGCCGCCGTGGTCAGGGCGCCGCGCAGAAAGCCGCCGCCGGCTGGAGCCTGGGGCTGCTGTCCGCCCCACGGTCCCGCGCCCTGCCCCGCCTGCGCGCCGCGCGACCAGGGGCCGCCAGGCATGCCCCCCTGCGGTCCGGCTTGCGCTCCACCCCGAGGCGCCCCGGCAAAGCCGGAGCTTTGCGGGCCAGCGGACTGGCCGAAGCCGCCGGGCCTTCCGGCGGTCGGCACGCTGCCGCGACCGCCGAACAGGCCGGACAGGAATCCGCCGGCAGGCGCCTGACCTGGCGCCGGCTGGGCCTGTTGGCGCGCCAGTTGTTCGCGTTCCCTGCGGGCCTCGTCCTCAAGCTGCTGGACGCGCTGCTCCAACTCCTGGTTGCGGGAGGACAACTGCTGAACAGCCATGTCCTGCACATAGACGGCCTGGGCGAGCGCATAAGGCGCATAAGGCTGGCGGGCGACCAGATCAGCGATATAGCGCTCCGCCTCAGGGTCGCGCGGGTTGTTCGCCGCCTCTTGCAGGCGCTGGAAAATCCCGTCGATGACCTCTCGTTCCTGCGGATCCATATACGTCCTCTCCTGGTCTACCCGCCGCTCCCCGGGCGGCCGTGAATGATATGGGGCGTGAATGACATGGGGACGGTTTGCGGCGCGCGCCAGAGGCGGCCGCCGAACTTTTCACCCCGGCTGCCGACGCGGACGACCGGCGCGGCGCGGCGACCACGGCGCGGCGGACCATGGGCAGTTTCCCGGCTGCGACGCGCGGTTGCGTGTGCAGAATGATTCCAGAGTGCTAAAACTGGCGGCAACGAAGCAGACGCTGCTTCGGCCAGACAGGGACAAGACCATGACCACGCATCCATCCTCCCTCCTCCGCCAGGCCGACCACAGCGGGCGCGGCGGGCCGGGAGGCTGGATGCGTCTCATGGGCGCCGCGGTGTCCGTGGCGCTGGTCGCCGGCCTGCCCCTCGCGGCGGCGCGGGCGGAAACCGCCGCGACGGCCGCCGGCGCCGGCTCCGCCGCGGCCGGCGAGAAGGTGTTCATGAAGTGCCGCGCCTGCCACCAGATTGGCGAGGGCGCCAAACATCTGGTCGGCCCCGAGCTCAATGGGCTGATCGGCCGCAAGGCGGGAACCGTGGAAGGTTACCGCTTCTCCGACGCCATGAAGAACTCCGGCCTGACCTGGGACGCCGCCACCTTGCGCGACTATCTGAAGAATCCGCGCGCCAAGGTCACCGGCACCCGCATGATCTTCGTCGGCCTGCCCAAGGACAAGGATATCGACGACCTGCTCGCCTATGTCGGCCAGTTCGACGCTGACGGTAAAAAGAAGCCCTGAGCCTACGCCAGAACGGCGACCGCCCACACGCAACCGGGCGACCGCCGCCGCTTCCCCAATCCCTGCGTTGCCCGGCAGCGTCGGGCAACGCTTCTGACAGGACCCGCGCCGATGCCGCAGCAGCACGCTTCGCCAACGCCCCCGCAGCAGCCCAGGGTCGGGCTGTTCGTCACCTGTCTGGTCGATCTGATGCGGCCGTCCGTGGGGTTCGCGGCGGCGAAGCTGCTGCAGGACGCCGGCTGCCAGGTGGAAGTTCCGGCGCAGACCTGTTGCGGCCAGCCGGCCTTCAACTCCGGCGACCGCGCCACGGCGGCGGACCTGGCGCGGGCGATGATCCGGGCGTTCAGCCATCTGGATTATGTGGTGGCGCCCTCCGGCTCCTGCGCCGGCATGGTGCGGCGGCACTATCCGGAGCTGTTCGCCGATGACCCGGACCTGCGCGGCAAGGCCAACGCCTTCGCGGAAAAGACCTGGGAGCTGACCAGCTTCCTCGTCGACGTGATGGGCGTCAGCGACGTCAACGCCCGTTTCGACGGGGTGGCGACTTACCATGATTCCTGCGCCGGGCTGCGCGAGATGGGGGTGCAGGCGCAGCCGCGCAAGCTGCTGGGTTCGGTGCGCGGGCTGAAGCTGGTGGAGATGGAAGGCTCTGACATCTGCTGCGGCTTCGGCGGAACCTTCGCGGTGAAATACGGCGAGATTTCCAACGCCATCGTTGCCGAGAAAACGGCGCGGATCAGCGAATCCGGCGCGCCCATGGTGCTGGCCGGCGACCTTGGCTGCCTGATGAACATGGCCGGCAAGCTGTCACGCCAGAACAGCGCCACGGCGGTGCGCCACGTGGCCGAGGTGCTGGCCGGCATGGACGACCTGCCGCCGATCGCCGCCCCGGCGGCTTCACCCACCGCCGGCAAGGGAGGGGCCTGACATGACGGCGACCATCACCTCGCCCGCCTTCCGCGAGAACGCCCACCAGGCGCTGCAGGACAAACAGCTGCAGGCGGTGCTCGGCACCATGCGCACCGGCTTCTCGGTGAAACGCGCCGAAGCCGCCGCCGCCCTGCCCGAGTTCGAGGCGCTGCGCGACAGCGCCCGAGACATCAAGAATCATACGCTCGCCCATCTCGATCTTTATCTGGAGCAGTATGAAGCGAAGGTGACCGCCAGCGGCGGCCATGTGCATTACGCCCGCGACGCCGCCGAAGCGCGCCGCATCATCACCGACCTCTGCCGGGAGCTTGGCGCGAAGACGGTGACCAAGGGCAAATCGATGATCTCCGAGGAGATCGGGCTCAATGATCATCTGGAGCGCGAAGGCTTCACGCCGGTCGAGACGGACCTCGGCGAATACATCATCCAGCTGCGCCACGAGACGCCCTCGCACATTATCGCCCCGGCGTTTCACCTGAGCGCCGCCCAGGTGGAGCAGGATTTTCGCCGCGTGCACACGCAGCTGCCGCCGGAGCGCGATCTTTCCGAACCCGTGAGCCTGCTGAATGAGGCGCGGCAGGCGCTGCGCCAGCATTTCCTCGCCGCCGACGTCGGCATTACCGGCGCCAATTTCCTCATCGCCGAGACCGGGACCTCGGTCATCGTCACCAATGAGGGCAACGGCGACCTGACCCAGACGCTGCCGAAGGCGCATATTGTGCTGGCCTCGCTGGAAAAGCTGGTTCCGACCCTGGATGACTGCGCCCAGATGCTGCGGGTGCTGGCGCGCTCGGCCACCGGGCAGGACAGCTCGGTCTACACCACCTTCTCCACCGGGCCGCGCCGCGCTGACGACCCGGACGGGCCAGGGGCATACCATGTCGTGCTGCTCGACAATGGCCGCACCGGCATGCTGGGCACCTCGTTCCAGGAGATGCTGCGCTGCATCCGCTGCGGCGCCTGCATGAACCATTGCCCGGTCTATCAGGCGGTCGGCGGCCACGCTTATGGCTGGACCTATCCCGGCCCGATGGGCTCGGTGCTGACCCCGGCGCTGATCGGCGTGGCGAAGGGCGGCCACCTGCCCAACGCCTCCACCTTCTGCGGCCGCTGTGAATCAGTCTGCCCGGTGCGGATTCCGCTGCCGAAGCTGATGCGCCACTGGCGCGAGAAGGAGTTCGAGCGGCATCTGACGCCGGCGACCACCCGCTCTGGCCTTGCCCTGTGGGGCTTCTTCGCCCGCCGGCCATGGCTGTATCGCCAGGCGACGCGCCTTGGCGCGGCGACGCTGGCGCTGGCGGCGCGCGGCAAGGGCAAATTCGCTTCCCTGCCCTTCGCCTCTGGCTGGACCCAGGGGCGGGATTTCCCGGCGCCGGAAGGCAGGACGTTTCAGGCGATGTGGGCGGCGGAAGCCGGCAAACGCCGGCTGGCGGGCGCCCAGCCCGGCGCGAAAGGGCAGACGCGATGACGGCGCGCGACGAGATTTTGGCCAACATCCGCCGGTCGCTTGGGGTCACCGGCCAGGAAGAGCCGCGTCGCCAGGCCGTGGCTGACCGGCTGGCCCGGCCGGAGCGCGGCGTCGTGCCGGCGCGCGGCCAGAAAAGCGGCGCGGAGGCCATCGCCACGTTCCGCAAATACGCCGAGGCGGTGCAAACCACCGTCGCCATCGTCAACGGGCCGGCGCAGGTTCCGGCCGAGGCGGCGCGCTGGCTCAGTGTGAACAACCTGCCGGCCAGGCTGCGCATGGGCGCCGACGCCCGCCTCAGCGCCATGCCGTGGGGCGCCACGACGCTCGACGTGAGCCAGGGCCCCAGCGCCGGAGCCGACCTGAATGGCGTCAGCCACGCCTTTGCCGGCGTCACCGAAACCGGGTCGCTGATCCTGCTGTCGGGGCCGGACAATCCCACTACCATCAACTTCCTGCCGGACAACCACATCGTCGTGCTGGACAGCGCCGATCTGGTTCCGGCGCTGGAGGACGTGTGGACGCGCCTGCGCGCCGAAGCGGGGAGCGACCCGTTGCCGCGCACGGTCAACATGGTGACCGGACCATCGCGCTCCGGCGACATCGACCGCACCATTTTCCTTGGCGCGCACGGGCCGCGCGCCGTGCATGTCATCGTCATCGACCAGCATGCAACGCCCTGACCGCATCTGGCGGAACCGCCCGGCCCTCCTCACGTTATCATCAGGTGAGAGGAGGCTGCCATGAACGACAACAAACCAGGCGCGGGCCCCAAACCCGGGCTGGAGCGGTCAAAAGAACGGGCGCACGAGGAAGCCGCGCTGGATGAATCCATCGATGAGAGCTTCCCGGCCAGCGATCCCTCCTCGGTGACGCGGGCGCCGCGCGACCAGCGCTACGCCGTCAAGCCGCCGAAAGAGGGCGCGGACAGGAAGACGCCGGCGCATCCAGGCCCCGAGGCCTGAACCGGCGGAAACTGGAATCGCCAGCATGAAGCCAGGTCTGCCTGTCGCTGATGGGCGGAGCGTTGGCGTTTTTGCGTGTTGACGCCAGGGATGAAGCTGAAAGCCAGAGGCTGCCCGGCTGCTGCGGGGGCAGTTGCTCTGGCTTTTGTTTTGCGGCGGGGCGGCAGGCGGCTTCACGATAAGCAAAGCTGGCGGAAGGCAGGACGACGGGGGCGCCCGCCGCGCCTGCGGCATTGGCGCGCGGGCAGCTTGACCAGACGGGCGTATTATACAATAAGTAATTGAAACCACTTCACTTTTTAATAGTTCTAAAGAACGCGATGATCGTCTGTTCATGTAATCAGTTGACCGACCGCCAGGTGCTGGATTCGCTGACGGGCGACGTGGCGACGCGTCCGCGTTCGCCAGGGCAGGTTTATCTGTGCCTTGGCTGCAAGCCGAATTGCGGCCGTTGCGTCCAGCAGATCCGGCAGATGTTTTCCGAGATCACCAGTGGCGCCGGCGCCTGCCAGATCGGCTGCGCCACGTGTCCGGGCGACGCCGGGCGCGCCGCAGCCGCGACAGCGCCCGCTCTGGCCGCGGTTGCGCCCGCGCCGACGGCTGACTGGCGCCCCGGAAGCGCCGCGCCGCGCCGTCAGCTGGTTGTCCCGGAAGCCCAGCGGTTTTGCGCGCCCCGCGCCTGTGGCGGCGCCTGCGGCGATCACAGTCATGACGGGGCACGGCTCCCGGCCAATGATGACGCCGCCGGGACCCTGGTGGCGGCGGAATAGCCCGCGTCGCCGCCCTGCCCACGCGCGGCCGCCCGCGAGCGCCGTCACTGCCCAAGTCCCTGCGCTGCATGGCCAGTTTCAATCTGCTTTGTCCCCCCTGGCGGGAACGACGCGGATTATGCAACAGGCGCAGGCATGACGCGTTGAACGGCGCGGAGCACCCCCAGGCTCGCCGCCTCTCCCCTCCTGTTTCTCCCTGCCGCGATCTTCACGCGAATCTTCCCGACTTTCTTCAGGCCCGGCCGCGCAACAGCGAAGCGACGTCATGCCCGTACGCGCGTGACGTTGTCCTGCGTCTGGTTGCCCGACGCGGCTGGCGGTTTGTGATCACGCTGTCGCCGTATTGTGAGATGCTGCATGGACGAAACGTTCGCCAGGGCGCGTCGCCCCTTGCTTCGGGACGCCATCGCGCCTAGATTAGAACGATCCTAAACAAGGAGCCCCCGATGAAAGGCGACCAGAAGGTCATCGAGTATCTCAACCGTGGCCTGCGCAGCGAACTGACCGCGATCAACCAGTACTGGCTGCATTTCCGCATCCTCGACAACTGGGGCCTCAAGAAGCTCGCCCAGCAATGGCGCAAGGAATCGATCGAGGAAATGCAGCATGCGGACCGGTTCACCGACCGCATCCTGTTCCTGGAAGGCTTCCCCAACATGCAGGTCCTCGACCCGCTGCGCATTGGCCAGACCGTCACCGAAATCCTGCAGGCGGACCTCGCCGCCGAGCTGGACGCCCGCGCCCTCTATCAGGAAGCCGCCTCCTACTGCCTGGAGGTGAAGGACTACCCGTCGCGCGACCTGTTCGTCGACCTGATGAAGGACGAGGAAGGCCACATCGACTTCCTCGAAACCCAGCTCGACCTGGTCAACCGCATGGGCGAAGCGCTGTATTGCCAGCACCACATGGGCGGCCTGGATGAAAGCGGTTCGGACGACTGACGCGAACCGCACGGACGCAGACCAGTTGCGCAGGACTGTCCCGGTTCCATGGCCGGGAGTGTTCGACAAAAAAGGCCGGAGCAATCCGGCTTTTTTTGTCTGGTCCACGCAGCGCCCTAGCCGGCGAGCACCCGGGACGCCGGCAGCACCACCTCCACCAGCGTCCCCTCGCCCGGGGTGCTGGATATGCGCAAGGCGCCCCGGTTCGCCTCCACCAGCGCGACGGTCAGCGGCAGGCCAAGGCCGGTGCCGGGCGTCTTGCGCCCGTGGGCCAGGCGACGGAACGGCTTCAGCGCCTCCACCACCTCCTGCTCGTTCATGCCGATGCCGGTGTCGCGGACACGGATGACGACCTCGCCGGATGGCGTGCGCGCCGAGGACAGGATCACCTGCCCTCCCGCATCAGTGAACTTGAGCGCATTGCCGAGCACATTCAGAATGATCTGCCGCATGGAGCGCTCATCCGCCACCACCGGCGGCAGCTTCTCCTCCAGCGAACCGCGCAACACGATGTGCGCCTTGCTGGCTTGGGGCTGCATCAGCGTCACGCAGGAATTCAGCACGGCGTTGAGGTCGACGCTGGCGAACGACAGCTCCATCTTGCCGGCCTCGATCCGCGCCAGGTCGAGCAGGTCGTTGACGAGGCTGATGACATACTGGCCAGACTCGTGAATATCGCGCACATATTCGCGGTAGCGCGGATTCTGGATGGGACCGAAACGCTCCTCCAGCATCAGTTCGGCGAAACCGATCATGGCGCCAAGGGGCGTGCGCACCTCGTGGCTCATGCGCGCCAGGAAGTCTGATTTCTGGGCGTTGGCGGACTCGGCCCTGCGCCTGGATTCGATCAGCTCGCTCTCGGTCTTCTTCCAGGCGGTCACGTCCCGCAGCACGGCGCAATAACGCTGGCCAGCGCCGGCGCCGACCTTGCCCAGGGTCATGAACAGCCGGCAGTCGCCGCCCTGGCGCACCCGCCCGGTCACCTCGCGCCCATCATTGAGCAGGCTGGCGACGCCGCCAACGCGCAGGCTCTCCAGATAATCGCCGGCGGCGGCGTGGCTTTCGGGGGCCAGCAGGCGCGTCAGCGGCTCGCCAACCAGCTGGTTCTGCTCATACCCGAACAGCGCCTCTCCCGAGCGGTTGATGGACAGGATCCGCCCCTGGGCGTCGAGCAGCACGACGCCATCGGTTGCGGTGTCGAGCACCCCGCGCAGTTCGGCCTCGCGCGCCGCCGAGGCCGCCAGTTCGTCTTCCAGATGGGCGACGCGGGCCGCGACCTCAGCGGTGGCGTCGCGCATCGCCAGGATGAGCAGCGCTTCGCCGCCGGTCCACGGGGCCGGCGCGCACATGAGCTCCACGGGCGTCCGCACGCCCCGGGCCCCGGCGAGAACCCCCTTGCCGCTGAAGCCGGCGTCCAGCGCGGTTTCGGGAAACAACAGCCCAAGCCGCTGCCCGGCCACGTCGCCAAAGCCGGCGTGACGGGACAGGGCGAGAAAGGCGTTGTTGGCGTGCACCGCCACGCCGTCCTGGCTGATCAGGGCAGCGACCGGCGTCGCCTGGACCAGGGCGCGCAGCGCCTCCACCCGCGCCCCGGCGGCGATCGCCGCCCGCTCCCGCTCCAGCGTCTTGTCAAGCTCATGAGCGAGGTCCTGCGCGAGATCCTGGACGGGGCTTTGCGCGGGGGGCTGGGCGGAGCTGTGCGCGAGCGCAATGTCCGCCCCCGGTTCAGGCGTCGGCCGTGCTTCCGGCGCCGCGGGGGCGCGTGGCGGGCGCGGCGCGGCCAACCCGGCCTGTCCAACGTCGCCGGCCGCCTGCTCCGTCGTGGACGGCGGGAGGGAATGGGGGGCTGCAACGGCCGGCCTGCCTGGACCCGCGTCGTCCGCCGCCTGTTCTGCGGCGGCAGGAGCCGAAGGAGCCCGTGTGTCCCGGTTCTCGCCTTCAATCCGCGGATCGGCGGTCCGCGCCATGTCGACGACGCGGCGGTCGCCCGGTCCGTCCACCCGTGCGCCAAGGGCCTGGGCGATATCGCGCAGGGTCTGGCGTTCGCCATGACTGAGGCCGCCTGGCGCCGACTTGCGCCTGATGTCCGCATGCCGCGCCGGTGGTGCAACCGGCGGCGGGACGGCCATTGCGTCATCGCCAGGCGCGAACAGGGGTAATGGCGGCTCCGGCGGGCGGGCGCCCGAAGCCACCCGGGCGACGATGCTGGACAGGCCATCGCCATCCGCATGGTCGGCGCCCCGCCCGGGCGTGGGCGCCATTTCGGCCGGGGGCGGCGACAGCGGCCTGTTGTGCAGGGGATGGCCTGGCGCCGGCTGATGCTGCGGCGCAGGCTCCGGCGCCACGCCCGCATCCAGGCGCATCAGGCCGTAGCCCCGCTGCCCGGCCGGCGCGCCAGTGGCGTCGCGAATCGGCGCGCCGCCGAACTCGACCGGGATTTCCGGCCCCTGTCCGTCAAAGCGCCAGACCGTCGCCAGACCAGACCACGCCCGGCCGGCGCGGACCTGCGCGTCAAGCTCCAGCGCGGCGTCAATCCGGCCGGCAAGTCCGGCCCAGGTTTTCCCCACGATCGTCTCATCACCCAACGCCCGGGCCAGCGCCGCCGATACGGAGCGGATGACGCCGGCGGCGTCCGTATGCCAGACAAAGCGCAGGGTGGGCCGATCGCCAGCTATCGTCCGCAAGGCGTCCGCCGGCGCATCGGCGCCGCCAGGGTTGTGGCCGGCCAGACGTTCGGAGGTCGCGCTCCATCCCCGTGGGATGCGCCCGGCGATCCGGGCCAGCACGACGCGCTGGCCGTCGCGGCCCTGCAACACGACGCATCCGGCCAAAAACCCGACGCCGCCAGCGCGCAGGGGCATGGCGTCGCGCCGGGCCCCCGATGCATCGGCGGCGAGCGCCACCACCCGCGCCCGCGAAGGCCGGTCCAGCCTGGCGGCAAGCGCCCGGCCATGTGCTGTTGCCCACAGCAGCGCGCCGTCCGCCGCGAACAGGCAGACGATCTCGCCAGCCGCGACCGCAGGCGCATCCGCCGGCCGGGCCAGCAGGTCGGTCAGGACAATATGGCCGGCCGGGTCGGTCATGGATACCGTCAATGCTCCTGCTGGCGCGGTTTGGTCAACATCAGCAATATACTAACAGAAGACGCCACAACGACAGAGCCATTGGCCCGCTCCGGTCCAGGGAAGGGTTAACGGTTGCAGACGCGGCCATTCCCGGGGCCCGGCGCAGGAGGTTTTTCCCCGGGTTTTGCCCACTTCCGCGCCTGTCGCCGCCGCCTGTCGCCTGCGGGACGGAATGTCGCAAAAGAAGTCGTTGAATAATTGCGCCGGAGCGTTGACGGGGTCTTGCCTTCCCGGCCTGACCGCCCTAGGTTCCGCCCCACAATGCAGCTGTAGCTCAGTTGGTTAGAGCGCTAGATTGTGGATCTAGAGGTCCCCCGTTCGAGCCGGGGCAGCTGTACCATTTCTCATCCGGCCTACGGATGACAGGCCGCCAGCGGGCGGCCTTTTTCTTTTCTGCTCTTCGCTGCCGCATGGGCATGCCCCCACGGAAAAGCGCGCGCGCCCGAAGGGCCCGGCGGCTTCTCCGTTCGGCCAATCGTTCCGGTTAGCCCGCCCGAACGCCGCCACGCCTCGCGCAATGGCCCAGGCGTCGCCAGGCCTTTCTGCGAGACACGCCTGTGCGCCGCGCCTTGCGCACGGGACATCCTGCGCGCAAGGCCCACCCCGCCAGTTCCGGCAACGCCCTCAGGCGCTCCTGCACGAAAGCGGCCCCGTGGGAAAGCGGAACGGCGACATGGTCAGGATATAGAGCAGAAAGAACTCCGAGCGGCGGTTGATGCCCAGCTTGACCATGATGCGTTTGATATAGGTGCGCACCGTCGCTTCGGTCAGTCCAAGCTCCGCCGCGATGCCCACCGGCGCCGCGCCGACAAGGATCAGCCTCACGACGCCTTCCTCAGCCCGGGTGAGATTATAAAGCGCCGAAAGTCTCCGGGCCCCCTCTTCACCGTCGATTTCAGGCAGTACGACCACCGCGGTGGGGTCCTCGCCGTGCAGTGGCGACGGAGCCACGATGGCGAAGCGCGGCAGGCCCGCATCGCCGGTCAGCGGAATGATGGAGGAACGGCGGCCCTCGCCTGCCCCCTCACGCACCGACCGGCGCACGGCGGCGCGCAATTCCTCCATGGCGTGGCAGGCGGCGCTGGCCAGACGGCCGCCCTGCTCGCGCAGGACGCCGCCGTGCACGAGCTCCCGTTGCGCGGCTTCGTTGAGGTTGACGATATTGAGGCGCTCGTCGACGCGGATCACCGGCGAAACCACGGAATTGATCAGATCAAGCCCGGCGCCGTCTCCGGCCTCCTTGCCGCCATCAGCCTGAATGGCGTTGCGGCAGGCGTTGACGCCGCGCGCCAGCAACGCCGCTTCAAGCGGCTCAAGGCACGTCGGCCGCCAACCGGCCACCAGCACCAGGTCACAGTCAGGCTGCCAGGAAATACGTCCGATAACGCTGTGCGCCTGGCCAACCGGAGGCTCGCCGAACAGGCGGGCGATCAGGGGATGACAGGGGGCCAGCCCCACAAACTGGTCAACCGCCTGCGGCATCTGGCGGACCAGCAACCTGAGCTCCTCATTGACCGCCGCGCCAGACGCAAGCTCCGGCACGGGACCGATGCGGGCGTATTCCTGCACGGTCCCGCAAGCATCAAGCAACGCCAGCACGCCTGAGCGGCAACCAGCCAGGTTCGTCAAGACCTCAGCGCACAGCTGCAGGCGCGCGCCGACAGGCAGGCGCTGGGCTGACTCTTTTGGGATAAGAAAATTCACTGCACACCACCATCCGCCCCCAGAATATTCATGCCACAAGAGGAATAATGTCCGTAAAAATCTGTCCTCGTTCGAAACTCAAGCAATTTTATGAAAATATTCCGGCAAGTCGCGTCATATACATCAAAATAATGGCGCCGCCAGATCAAGGTAACACGGAAACCGACCTCCGCGCTCACCTTCATCCAGTCGCCTGGCGACGCCGCCACCCTATAAACGATAGGGGATTACGGAACAACCATACCCCTGGTTAAAACCACAACGCTTTCCGTCCGCGCCTCCGCGCATCCGCCCGGGAGCACCCCGCCAATCCAGCATGTGCGCCGACGCACAAGCTCTCATTCCCACAGATCAGCGCGGATGCAAAGATTGGGACCGGAAAAAACCTGAGCCGCAAAATAAATGGAAAAGGGCGTCCTGTCGTCTGGCTTGCCGTTACCTCCGCAGGCATGGGCGACAACTGGCGGCGAACAGTGACCGCGTCAACAATCCGCCAAGGAAACGCAAATCCGCGATGACCGGCGCTATTCCAACCGGCAATTGGCGTCAATCATCGAAGCGACCAGAAAGTCGAAGCAACGCGCCAGGCCGGGGCTGCCGGATCAGACCGTCAAACTGGCGGCCGACAGTGGCTCCCACTGCATACACGCCAGCAAGACGATCTGGTCAGGCCGGATTACCGGCATTTTTCTTTCGCAAACCGGCGCCACCTCGCGCCTGATTGCCTCACCGGCGGCCACACCCATGAGCCGGGGCGCGCCCGCAGCCTGCCCCCCCTCCGGCGCATCTGCTGCCTGAGGAAGCGGGCAACCTTCGCCTGCGCGGCGTGAAGCGGCTCAGCACGACTGACGTCAACGCCGGAAACGCCGTCAAATCAGCGCACAATCAAACATTCGCACCTTGCAAACATCCGTATCTCGCAAACATTCGCGTGCTGGAAACATTCGCGCCTTGCCGACGCGGGCAGGCTCATAAAAAGAAGCAGGCGCGGCCAAAGCGGCCGCGCCTGCAAACGTCCTTACCGGCAATGCCGGACGATCCTGGTCCAGCGCCGGATCAGGCGTCCACGCGCCGCAACTCAATCCAGATCGCCCAAGGCCTTACAGAACGCGCCCGACCTGACGCGTTTCGGCATCCGGCGATGCCTTACTCGGCGCTCTTGGCCGGGCCGCGCTTGCGGGCGCCAGTCGCGGCGCTCTTGGCGGCGTTCGCCGTGCGCGTGGCCGGCGCATCGTTCGCGGCGGCGCCACGGCGGCGGCGCTGCTGCCCAAGACCCATGGACTTGGCCAGAGCCGAACGCGACGCGGCATAGTTCGGCGCAACCATCGGATAGTCAGACGGCAGGCCCCACTTGGCGCGATACTGTTCCGGCGTCAGATCATATGATGTGCGCAGATGCCGCTTCAGCGACTTGAACTTCTTACCGTCCTCGAGGCACACGATGTAATCTGGCGTGACCGAACGCTTGACCGGGACAGCCGGCTGCTGCGGCTCGGCGACAACTTCCGTCACGCCGGTCGCCAGCTTCACCAGCGAATCATGAACGGAACCGATCAGCTCCGCCAGCTGAACGCCATCCAGCTGGTTGTTGGCGACATAAGCTGCAACGATATCCGCTGTGAGCTCGATAAGATTTTGTGTTTGTGTGGAATCAACCATTGAATCGGTCCCCTGATCTAACTGAAAGCTAACTTATGCAACTGAAATTGCAATAGTTATCTTCTGTCGCCAAAATAACGTCCTGAGGTCGCAAAAATACCCAAATCAAGCCAGCCTGCCCGCCTGACGTCACAAAGACCTCGCAGCGCCTGACGTCTCCTGCCGGGGACCCGATACTTCGCGGTGTCCGCCACCAGCTGCCGTTGCGAAATCCAGCGCCAGTTGCACGCGGGCCTATAGTTAAGCTCACCTGGGTCAACGAAGCCGTTTGCCAGAGGCTTTTCCTGCCCGCTTTGTCAAACTGGATATAAGGCATGCCAATACGCAAAAACAATAAGGATCCGATTATTTTTTGAGTATAGATTTGTTTGGCGGGGCCATGACCCATCAGAGGCGACGTGCTTTTTGCCACAACATTCAACAGGATGGCGTTCATCCGAGCCTCGGACTGAATTCCCATACACCCGCCCTCACCTACGCCGGTAGTTAACGGGAATTTTCGATTATACGATACAATTCATGCAGTTAAGCTACGCCTGACGACCGGACGCCGATTTTACCGGAAACATGAATTCGCTGTCTTATGGTCATGTTCAGGCCTGCCCGGGCGATTGCCGCGCCGACGCGCCGGCCAGTCGCGCCGCTCATCAAAATTGCGTTGATAGGTCGCACATTCTGTCGTGATCCGGCCAGACAAAGTGTCCAGCAACGACGCTCCGGCTGGCCATGAAGGCCGCTTCATCATCAGAACCTGACGAATCCGAAGCAGACGGCCGGTCGGAAATCCCGGGCGTAACCAGGGTTATCTTTTCGTGATCCAGATCCTGGCGCACGCGCCCATGCGAATAGTTGCTGTTGCAACATCCTGATCTGTTGATTCATCAGGTTCCCCTGGAGGCCCGGCGCCATGGACGCGCGCCGCCCCGCCGCTTCCATGCGTCCCGGAATGGGTTGCTGGCGCGCCGCCGGTTCCCTGCGGGAAGCAGCAGGCTGTCAGGCAAAGCTTAAGACTTTTTGGCATTTACGCGCAGTTCAGCAGGGGGCAGCGGCAAGCATCAAGCATCCGCTCCCAAACGACGTTTGCCTCACCTCCTGCGGAGAGCCCGGTCACTTTATCAACCCCGGCCCGCGATGCGCCGAAGCACGCGACGGCAATCCAGGGGCGCCAAGTGGGGGACAGGCCCCAGACGAACACAGCCCGGATGGAAGCCATCCGGGCTGTATGAACCTGCCGCGATGCTTTCGCTGACAGGTAAAAGTGGCAGGGCCCGGCGCCGGGCCCCGTTCGCCTGACGCGACTCAGGAGTTCGCGAAGTTGGCGAGGCGCCTGTTGATCAGGTCATTGGCCTGGGCCATGATCCGGTCAATCAGTTCCTGGCAGGTCGGGATGTCGTTGATCAGGCCGGCGACCATGCCGCAGCTCCATGCGCCTGCGTCCATCTCGCCGTTCTGCATGATGCGCGGGTAAACGCCCGCCACTTCAGCAGCGATATCCTCAAACTTGATGTTGGCGCCGAGGGCCTTTTCCTTCTCCAGCAGGCGATCGACCGCGGCGTTGCGCAGCACGCGCTCGGTGTTGCGCAGCGGGCGCATGACGAGGCGGGTGTCGGTCTCGGAAGCGGCGAGGATCGCCTGCTTGACGTTCTCGTGCACCGGCGCTTCCTTCGTGGCGATGAAGCGGGTGCCCATGTTCATGCCCTCGGCGCCCAGCGCCAGGGCGGCGACGAGGCTGCGGCCATCGGCCATGCCGCCGGAGGCGACGAACGGCACCTTCAGCTCTTCCTCAGCGCGGGCCAGCAGGATGAAGTTCGGGATATCGTCTTCACCCGGGTGACCGCCGCACTCGAAACCGTCAACGCTCAGGGCGTCGACGCCGAGCGCCTGGGCCTTCAGCGAGTGGCGGATGGTGGTGCACTTGTGGATGACCTTGACGTCGGCGGCCTTGAGCATGTCGACCCACTTGCCGGGATTGTTGCCGGCGGTTTCCACCGCCTTGACGCCGCCGTCGATGATCGCCTTGACGTAGCCTGGATAATCCGGCGCGTTCACCACCGGCAGGAAGGTCAGGTTCACGCCGATTGGCTTGTCGGTCAGCTTGCGCGCCTTCTCGATCTCGCGGGAAAGATCGTCCGGGGTGCGCTGGGTCAGGGCGGTGATGATGCCGAGGCCGCCGGCGTTGGAAACGGCCGCCGCAAGCTCGGCGAGGCCAACAAAGTGCATGCCGCCCTGAATGATCGGGTGCTCGATGCCGAACAGCTCGGTAATGCGCGTCTTCATGGGTGTCTCATTCCTTCCCGCATTGTCCGGCGCGCGGAGCCTTCTCCGCCGCCAGCATTCTGTGATCTTCCGGAGCTTGCGGCGCCGGCGTGCGCCGCGACGCTCTCCTGTCATCCGGACAGGGCGGCGACCGCCCCGCCCGACATGCGCTTGCGCCTGCTGGCCGGCGCCAGCCTTCTGGCAAGGATTGCGGCGGCTACCAGGGTTCAGCCCATGGACGCAGGTCCATCTCATGGGTCCAAGCGTCCCTCGGCTGCTGATAGAGCGCCCAATAGGCCTGCGCAACCGATTCCGGGCGCATCAGCTGGTCTTCGCCCAGCGCGTCGAGCGCCGCCTCGCCGCCGCGGGCGCGGATGCGCTCGCGCACCCAGGCGGTGTCGACGCCGGAATCGATGACCAGATGGGCGACGTGGATGTTTTGCGGCCCCAGTTCCCGCGCGGCGGACTGGGCGACGGCGCGCAGACCGAATTTGGCGCTGGCGAAAGCGGCGTAGCCAACGCCGCCGCGCAGCCCCGCGGTGGCGCCGGTGAGGAAAATCGCCCCCCGGCCGTGGCGGGTCAGGATGCGCGCGGCTTCGCGCGTCGCCAGAAAGCCGCTGTAGCAGGCCATCTCCCAAACCTTGCGGAACACCCGTTCAGTGGTGTCCAGCAACGGGAAATTGACGTTGGCGCCAACGTTGAAGATGCAGATTTCCAGCGGGGCGATCGCGTCAGCTTCGGCCAGGAAGGCGGTGACGTCGTGCGCGTCGCGCGCGTCGAGGGACCGGCCGCTGGCGCGGCCGCCGGCGGCGGCGATACTGGCGACGAGCGGCTCCAGCTTTTCGCCATTGCGCCGGCCGGCGTGGACGGCGAAACCTTCGGCGGCGAACTTCCGGCAGATGGCGGCGCCGATGTAATCGCCAGCGCCGATCACCGCCACGGAGGCGTTGCGCGGGTTTGCGGGGGCGCTCATGCCGCCGCTCCCTTGCCGGCGTTCCGGCGGCGCAGGATCTCCTCCTCCACGTCGCGCAACCGGTCCTTGCCGAAGTACAGTTCATCGCCGACGAAGAAGCTCGGGATGCCGAAAACGCCGCGCTCCACCGCCTGGTTGGTGTTGGCGAGCAATTCGTCCTTCACATCCTGATCGGCGGCGCGTTGCAGCAGGCGTTCCGCCGGCAGCCCGGCGTCGGTCAGGGCGGCGCGAAACACCTCCGGGTCGTCCATCTTGCGCGGGTGCTCCCACATGGCGCTGAACACCGCCTCCACATAGGGCCCGAACACGTCCTCCCGCTGCGCCGCCACGGCGCCGCGCATCAGTTGCAGGGTATTGACCGGAAAATACGGATTGAACCGGAAGCGCGTGACGCCATGGCGGCGGATGAAACGCTCCATCTCAAGACGCTCATAGGCCATCTTGTTGCGGATATTGGCGTAGGCCTCGGCCGGCGAGCGGTTGCCGGTCGCCCGGAATATGCCGCCGAGCAGCACCGGCTGGTAGCTGAATTTCACGCCGGTCCGCGCCTCAATGTCCGGCAGCACGAGGTGCGACAGCCAGGCGTTGGGGCTGCCGAAATCAAACAGGAATTCCGGACTGGTCATGGCGCATCCTCCCTGGAAGCCGCTCGCCTGAAAACAGGCCTGGTCTGGAGCCGCCTGCCTGAAACGGCCCGGAGCCGCCCCTGCGCGAAGCGGCGGCGGGCCGATGTTTGCTTTTGTTCCGACAGGCGCTGACAAAGTTCCAAAAAGGAACTAACGTCAAACTAGAGCCTGGCGCGACCCTGTCAAGCGCGTTGGGACGCCGCGCGGTGATTCCGGCGCCACCGCTGGAAACCGGCGCCGGCATTTGCTGGCCGCCGCGCCGGATGATGCGATGGACGCTGGACGCCACGAACGAACGCCATGCAACCGGCCATGAAACAGGCCATGAACCTGGGAGGGGGAGGCACAGCCCATGAAATGGAAAGCGCTGGACGCGGAGCCGTGCTCGATCGCCCGCACCCTGTCATTTGTCGGCGACCGGTGGAGCCTGCTGGTGCTGCGCGACTGCTTCCTGCGCGTGCGGCGGTTTGAGGAATTCCAGCGCCGCCTTGGCGTGACGCGGCATATTCTCGCTGACCGGCTGAAGCGTTTCGTGGAAGCGGGCATTCTCCAACGGGTCGCCTATCAGACCAGCCCGGAGCGCCACGAATATGTGCTGACCCGGAAGGGGCTTGAGCTTTATCCGGTGCTGATGGCCATGGCGCGCTGGGGCGACGCCTGGATGGACGATGGCGCGGGGCCGCCGCTACGTTACCGTCACCGCCCCTGCGGGCGTCATTTCAGGCCCGTGATGTGCTGTTCCGAATGCGGCGAGCCGCTTGATCCGCGGGCTGTCACCGTGGAGCCGGGGCCTGGCCTTGGGGCGGACGGGGCGCAACTCCTGCCGCCTGCGCGCCAGAACCCGGTTTCCTGAGCCGGGCGTCAATCCGGCCGAAAACATTGCCCCTCCCGGAAACGCGCCCGCGGGCGGCGGCCGCGACTTCGCCCGGCGGCGCGTGCCGCCGGGCCAGACCAGAGATCAATCACCCCCAGGCAATCACCAGCGGCGGTAATAACGCGGTCCGTAGTAACGCCGGTAGTAGGGCCGGGGCGCATAATAGCGCGGGCGGTAATAGGGCCGCGGCCCGTAGTAAGGCCGGTAATATGGCCGTGGATAATAGTAACGCGGCCCCGGGCGATAAACGCAGCCATAGGGGCCGCAAACCGTATAGGCCCGCTCGAACAGGGCGTCCGTCGCCGCGCCAGCCGCGAGGGCTGCCTGTGGCCCGGCCGCCGCCGCCTGGGCCTTTTCGCCGCCCATGCAACCCAGACCAAATCCGGCGACCACCGCCAGACAGATTGCAAAACGTCTCATAACTGTTCCCCTTCTCCGCATGATATCCCGGGCGGACATCATGCGTCCGGCAATGATCGTCTGTCAGAACGAGTCTGCCGCAGGTCGAACGTTGCGGCAATTCGCAACGTTCCATTGGGGAACCTGGATCATGCGGACAAAAGCGGGGGCGCATTGACGCCAAGCGGGCCCGGCGCATTCGCCGGACCTGTGGGATCATTGGCCCCATCAGGCGGGCCGGAAAGCCAGGCCTGCCCCTCCCCGGCCGCCGTGGGTCACGACAACGTGAGACGCGTCAGGCCGGCGTGAAGATATTGCGGCCGTCCTCGTGGCGGACCGTTCCGGGCCTGCCCAGTCCTTCACGCGCCTGCAGGTCGCGCATGACGGCCACATCTTTTGGCGTATTGGAGAGGAAGCGCTCTCCCGTGGCGTCGAGACGGCCGATGACAATGGCGTAGTCCGGATCGGTCTTGCCATACATGACCGTGTAGGTCTCGATGGTCGCCGGGCCACTGGCCACTTCCACCAGCGGCGCCTTTGGCAGCGCGTCGAGGGCGTTCTGCAATTCCGACGGCTTCTGGCGACGCCAGTGGCCCTCGGTTGGCGTGGTGGAATAGACGCCGAACGAATGCTTGGTGATGTAATTGCCGTTGGCGGTGACCAGGCCGAAGCTCCCGGGCTTGCCGCGCACCCGGCGCATCATTTCCGAAATGGAGTGCATCACATAGCTGTTGCCGGGGCCACCGAAGAACGGCAGGCCGCCTGTCACCGTCAGGCCGCGCGGGTCATCCTCGGCGAGGCCGATTTCGGCGCAGGCGATTTCCACGGCGGAGGGAAAGCAGCTGTAGAGATCAAGAAAATCCATGTCGGCGATGGTCTTGCCGGCCATGTCGAGGGCGATGCGCGAGCCATTGCGGATCGCCGCCGAGCCGGCGATGACCTCTCGCTCGGACAGATACCAGTGGTCGTGCCCGTCGGCGCAACCATGCAGATAAACCCATTTGCTTTCCGGAATGCCCAGCTCACGCGCCGTTCCAACCGACGTCATGACCACCGCGGCGGCCTGGTCGATATAGGCGTTGGCGTTCATGAAACGTGGATAGGGAAAGCCGATCCAGCGGTTGTCGGCGGTGATGGTGGAGAGCTGCTCCGCGCTGAAACCTTCGCGCCGGGTGGCCAGCGGATTGTCCTTCGCCACGGCGGCGAAGCCGGCGAACAGCTTGCCCATGGCCTTCATGTGGGTTTCCACGTCGCGGCCGCGCTTGCCGCGGATGGCGTTCTCGATCAGCGGATACATGGCGATGGCCGCCCGCATCAGGTGGCGCTCTTCGTAGTCGCTCCAGCCGCGACGCGGATCGCCGATCTCCTCGAAAGCGCCGCCGGGATCCTCGGCCCAGTTGGCCTTCACGTCGCCACGGGTGGCGCCATACTGGGTGCGCAGCGCCTCGCCGCCAACCAGCAGGGCGGCGCGCATGTCGCCGGCGGCGATCTGCCCGGCGAACATGTTGACCAGATACTGGGGCATGTTGCCGCCGTTCCACGTGTAGATGTGGCGGCTGGCGTTGACGCCGAGACGCTGGGCCACGCTCTTCGGCGGATTGGTGGAGCGACCGAAGCTGGTGGAGAAGCGCGGCGCCGTATCGGCGAACATGCGCAGCATGGCCACCGTGTCCACGACGCCCGCCATGCCGGCGGCGCCCGTGTCATCCAGCGCGGCGCGCCCGGCCTGGGCAATGAGGTCAATGGGGGAGCGCGCGTCGGTGGCTGGCGTCGTCAGGTCGGTGACGTCGCCGCAGCCAACAAGCACCGGGGTTGAGGGATCGATATTGCTGGTCGCCATCTGTTTCCTGCCCTGAAGCGGATGCGTCCCGGGAGACCGGAGCGGTCGCCGCGACGCCGCATCACGCCGTTATCATGCGGGGCCGTGGCCGCTCCTTTCGGATGCGCCGGCCCCGGAGGCCATGGCCTGGCGTTGCCCGCCCTGATGGCGAACTGGCCGGCGGCCCACGGACAACCTGAATAGTCGCAATCTCCGCCCGAGGCGAGAGCAGCGCAGGCGACAGGCCATGCCCCGCGCGCATGGCGCGTACAATGCGGCGTTCCGTCAGGATGATGGTGAAAAAAACTGGTGCCGCAGGGGAGGATTGAACTCCCGACCTCACCATTACCAATGGTGTGCTCTACCACTGAGCTACTGCGGCTTACCCGGGAGCGGCGCGCTTGCGTCAGCCGCGTCCTTCGATGGGCGCTCCAATGCCACAGCGACTGGCGGCGCGCAAGCGGCGGAAGGCGAATGTTTGTGGAATGCGACGTTTTCGCGCTTCCAGCCGCAGCCCGCAGGGGAAAACCCGGCGCCAAACCGGGTGGGGGTGTCGCGGCTGGAGGACGCCCCAGATGCAAAAGGCGCGACCGGCCAATGGGTCACGCCTTTTGCGTCGCTCAAAATATGCGCGCTCTCAGAACGCGCCGCGGCCTGCGCTGCTCAGGCCGCCTGGCGCTCCCCCAGGGCGAGGCCCAGGTCGCGCCAGGTGGCGACGAGCGCTTCGGTCAGTTCGTCGATGAGCGCGTCGGAATGATACGGCGTCGGCGTGACGCGCAGCCGCTCGGTTCCACGCGGCACCGTCGGATAGTTGATGGGCTGCACATAGACGCCGTGACGCTCGATCAGCATGTCGCTGGCGGCCTTGGCCATCTGGGCGTCGCCAACCATCACCGGGACGATATGGGTGTTGTTGGCCATCACCGGCAGGCCGGCGGCGGCGAGGCGCGCCTTGGTCTTCGCCACCTGGGCGCGCTGCTGGGCGCGCTCGACGCCGCTGACCTTGAGGTGCTCGATGGCGGCGTGGGCGGCGGCGGCCACCGGCGGCGGCAGGGCCGTGGTGAAAATGAAGCCCGGCGCGTGCGAGCGGATGGCGTCGATCACCGACTCCTTGCCGGCCAGATAGCCGCCGAGACCGCCAAAGCCCTTGGCCAGCGTCGCCTCGATCACGTCGAGACGGTGCATCGCCCCCACCTCCTCGGCGTAGCCGGCGCCGCGCGGACCATAGAGGCCAACGGCGTGCACCTCATCAAGGTAGGTCATGGCGTTGTAGCGATCCGCCAGATCGCAGATGGCGTGGATCGGCGAGACGTCGCCGTCCATCGAATACACGCTTTCGAAAATGATGATCTTGGCGCGGTCGGGCCCCGCCGCCTTCAGCACGTCTTCCAGATGGGTGATGTCATTGTGACGGAAAATCCGCTTCTCGCCGCCGGAGCGGCGCACGCCCTCGATCATCGAGTTGTGGTTCATCTCGTCGGAGATAAGCAGCGGCTCCGGCAGCAATTTGGCCAGGGTGGAAATGCCGGTTTCGTTCGAAACGTAGCCGGAGGTGAAAACCAGGGCCGCTTCCTTGCCATGCAGATCGGCCAGCGAGGTTTCCAGGTCAACGATCGGCTTGGAGGTGCCGGCGATATTGCGGGTGCCGCCGGCGCCGACGCCAAGGGTGCGGGCGCATGCGGCCATCGCGTCGATGGTGACCTTGTGCCGGCCCATGCCGAGGTAATCGTTGGTGCACCACACGGTGACCTCGCGGGGCCCCTGCGGCCCGTGCCAGGTGGCGCGGGGGAAACGCGTGACATCGTGCTCGATGGTTACGAACACCCGGTACCGGCGCTCATTTTTCAGGGCTGCCAGGGCATTCTCAAAGTAGTGCTCGTAATTCATCACGGTCCCGTTCCGCGCTGCCTGCGCGCCTCTGGCCTGCCTTGCGGAGCTGGCCGGGCTGCGAATGGCCCTTTTTGCCGCAAGCACGCCCCCATGCAATATGTGACCTGCGGTTTTGAAGCATTCCAGACAAACAACGGCCACGCAAGCGTGACAATCGCCGCAGTCTGGCCGCGTTTTCGCGCCGGGCGCGCCGCAAGGCGACCCCGCGGCGCCGGCGCGGGCCACCATTGCTTCTGGCTGTTTGCGCGGAGTTTTCGCCACCGCGCGGCCGGTCGCGCGACTGGCGCCGGGGCGCCCGACTTTGCTATCACACCACCGGCGGGCGGGTTCGCGTCGTCCGCCGCGGAGGATGCGTTTTCGCGCCGGGGCCTGATCCCGCCCTTGCCGGAAGCGCGGTGATCAACCCTAACGCCGGGGCGGCCCGTGAGCAGCGAAACAGCGACGGAACGACAGAAACGGTTGGCACAGGCGCTGCGGGCCAATCTGCGCAAACGCAAGACCCAGACGCGGGAGCGCGCCGCCGCGCCAGACCGCTCCGACGACGCGCAGGAGGCGGGAACCACGCAAATGGCGCAGGGGCGGCGCGATGATGCGGACGAAGGCCAGCGCTGATCCTGCGCGCCGCCGCCCACGGCTTTCCGAAGGGCGCGGCCGTTGTGGCTTTCGGGCGCTTGCGCCAGCAGGCGCCCTCTGCGAAAATTACCTTCCCGCCAGAATCATCCTGTGGTGAGCGCCCGGCCAGAAGGCGCCAACCCGGAAGGAGAAAACGCCGGCCAGATTGGTCTCGCCGTGGTGGGTGGCCAATTGACGTCCGGCGGACGACGCATTTCCGCGCCGCCGCCTGCGCTGGACGGTCTTTCTGATAGCGATTTGCCGGAAGCACGCGCAGGCGTTTCCGCAATGCCCCGTCAGAATCCGCATCCGGCGCATGGCTGCGCGGCCAGGCGCCGGTCGCATGTCCGGCCTGTCTGACCTGTCTTCAGACCCAGTTGATCACAAGAGGCGGCGTTCCGCCCGGAGCACATAGATGGACCGTATCCGCATTACCGGCGGCGCGACGCTCAACGGCGTCATCCCGATTTCCGGCGCCAAGAACGCCGCCCTGCCGCTGATGATCGCCAGCCTGCTGACGCCGGAAACGCTGGAGCTGCACAATGTGCCCCGCCTGGCCGACGTACAGCAATTGCTGCGCATCCTCGGCAACCACGGCGTTGATACGGCGATCGCCGGCAAGCGGCCGGGACAGACGTCGGAAACCGGCCAGAGCATCCGCCTGAAGGCGGCGTCGATCATCGACACTGTCGCGCCCTATGAACTGGTGTCGCGCATGCGGGCCAGCTTCTGGGTGATCGCGCCGCTGGTGGCGCGCGCCGGTCACGCCCGGGTTTCCCTGCCCGGCGGCTGCGCCATCGGCACCCGTCCCGTCGACCTGCTGCTGATGGTGATGGAAAAGCTGGGCGCCAAGGTGGAGATTGAGGGCGGATATGTGGTCGCCACCGCCCCGTCCGGCGGCCTGCGCGGCGCCCATATCGATTTCCCGAAAGTCACCGTGGGCGGCACCCATACGGCGTTGATGGCGGCGGCGCTCGCCGATGGCGAAACCGTCATCGACAACGCCGCCCGCGAGCCGGAGGTGGTCGATCTCGCCGACTGCCTGAACGCCATGGGCGCGCGCATCAGCGGCGCCGGCCAGTCGCGCGTCGTCATCCAGGGCGTCGGCAGCCTCGGCGGCGCCAGCCACACGGTGCTGCCAGACCGCATCGAGGCCGGCACCTACGCCATGGCGGTGGCCATGACCGGCGGCGACGTGCTGCTGGAAGGCGCGCGACCGGAACTGCTGCAGTCGGCCCTGGACATCATCGTCAGGACCGGCGCGGACATTACCGTCAGCAACGAAGGCGTCCGCGTGCGCCGCAATGGCCACGGCATCGACCCGGTCGACGTGACCACCGAACCCTTCCCAGGCTTCCCCACCGATCTGCAAGCCCAGCTGATGGCGCTGCTGACCCGGGCGAAGGGCACCAGCCGCATCCGCGAAACCATCTTCGAGAACCGCTTCATGCACGTGCAGGAGCTGGCCCGCCTTGGCTCGCGCATCCGCCTCGACGGCGACGTGGCCTGGGTGGACGGCGTCGAACGGCTGACCGGCGCGCCGGTGATGGCCACCGATCTGCGCGCGTCCGTCTCGCTGGTGATCGCGGCCCTTGCCGCCGATGGCGACACCACCGTCAACCGCGTCTATCACCTCGATCGCGGCTTTGAAGCGCTGGAAGCCAAGCTCGGCCGTTGCGGCGCCCAGGTGGAGCGGCTCTCGGGCGACTGAGATTCGCCTTCGCGACCTGCAAACAACAAAGGGCGGAGCCGGTGGCTCCGCCCTTTTTGCTATCATCGGCGCGCCCGCAACCGGCGCTGCCCCGGGCGGCTGGCGCGGCGGATCAGTAGGCCACGGCGCCGCGCTTGACGCCGAAGCCGGCGATGTCGCACTGGCACGGCGCATTGCGGGGCAGCATTACGCCTGTCGGGCAGCTGCCGCGTGAAGTGACGCAAACGCTGCCGCGCGGCCCGCCAGCACGGGAATCCCGGCCACGATCATAGTCCCGGCCCCGCCGGTCGTAATCGCGGTCGCGCCGGTCGTAGTCCCGATCACGCCGGTCGTAATCGCGATCATGGCCGCGACGGTCATAGTCGCGGTCGTGACGATCATAATCCCGGTCGCGCCGGTCGTAGTCACGGTCACGGCGATCATAATCACGATCCCTCCCCCGATCGTAAACGGGCGGGGGCGGTGGCGGCGGCCGCATGGCCGGTGGCGGCGGAGGCGGCGGGGGAGGCCTGAACGCCGGCGGGGGCGGCGGCGGAGGCGGTGGCGGAGGCGGCCGGAAACCGGGCGGCGGCGGGGGCGGCGGAGGGGGTCTGAACGCCGGCGGCGGAGGAGGAGGCGGCGGAGGCGGCGGCGGCCGGAAACCAGGCGGCGGAGGGGGCGGCGGCGGGCGCATGCCGGGCGGCGGCGGCGGGCGGCCATCATCAGACGGCTGGGCCGCGGCGATCTGCGGCAGCATCACCGCCGCCGTCGCCGCAACCGCCACGGCCATCGTCACGGCCCTTGCCGTCGCCTTTGCCATCTGGGCCACGCGCCCCGTCACGGAACGGAACCTCATGGGAATTCTCCTGACATGGAAATTCTCCTGACCCGGCCGCCGAACGGTCCGGCGCGTCTTTCGGGTTATTGCGTCTGGCGTTTCAAGCCAGATTGTGACGCTCCCACGGCCGCCGGCCGCGCCAACGTCCGCAAATGTCATCAATCATGATATATATGCACAGTTCGTTACACGCCGCGCGCCCCAAACGTTGTTCCGGCAAATGTTTCCAGGGTCCTGACCCGCGTTCCCACGCCAGCCTGACAGGCGACCATGAGCCGACTGACTTCCGACGACAGCACGCCCCTTGGCCTGATGGCGCTCGACGCCGAAGATCTGGCCGTGATTTCCGCCCACGTTCAGGACGCCGTGCTGCGACCCGCCGACATCGTCTGGCGCCCCGGCGACGGCCTGCTGGCGCTGAGCCTGCGCCGTTTCGACTGGTCCTCGCCGCCTGATCAGCCGCGACGCCGGCTCAGCGCCCTGCATTTCAGCCGCGTCTCCCGCGTCGTCCACAAGGGCGTCGATCCAGCGGCCGAGGCGCTGAATCTGCTGGCAATTTCTTTCGAACCAGGCGAAGCCCCATCTGGCGCGCTGCGGCTGGATTTTTCCGGCGGCGGCGTCATCCGCGCCGAGGTCGAATGCATCGAGGCGCAGCTGAAGGATCTGGGGCCGGTTTGGGAAGCCATCCGCCGTCCCGCCCACGAAACAGATTGAGCCGATCTGGAACCGACGGAGAGCTTTGACATGGTTGACACAGGCCCCACGGCGCTGCGACTGGACGCCCGCCAGGACGGCTTCCAGCATGCTTTCGCCCGCCTGCTCGGCCAGAAGCGTGAAACGTCGGTGGACGTGGACGAAAGCGTGCGCGCCATTCTCGCCGACGTGGCGGAGCGCGGCGACGCGGCTGTCATCGAACTGACGGCGAAATTCGACCGGGTCGACATTTCCGGCGGGCGCATGCGGGTTGGGGCCGACGAGATCACCGCCGCAAAAGCCGCATGCAAGCCGGAGGAACTGGCCGCCCTCGCCGTCGCGCGCGATCGCATCGCGGCCTATCACAGCCGCCAGAAGCCGCAGGACGACAGTTTCACGGACGCGCTGGGCGTCACCATGGGCTGGCGCTGGACGGCCATCGACGCCGTCGGACTCTACGTGCCCGGCGGCACGGCCAGCTATCCCTCTTCCGTGCTGATGAACGCCGTGCCGGCCCGCGTCGCCGGGGCGCCGCGCATCGTCATGGTGGCGCCGACGCCAGACGACGCCATGAACCCGCTGGTGCTGGCGGCGGCGGACCTCGCCGGCGTCGACGAGATCTACCGCATCGGCGGCGCCCAGGCGATCGGCGCCCTCGCCTATGGCACGGCCACCATCGCGCCGGTGGCCAAGATCGTCGGACCGGGCAACGCCTGGGTGGCGGCGGCCAAGCGCCGGGTGTTCGGCACGGTCGGCATCGACATGATCGCCGGCCCCTCCGAGGTGCTGGTGATCGCCGACGACCACGCCAACCCCGACTGGATCGCCGCCGACCTGCTGGCCCAAGCCGAGCACGACGCGGCGGCGCAGTGCATCCTGATCACCGACAGCCCGGGCCTCGCGGACGCGGTGGAAGCGGCCGTGCAGCGCCAGCTGGCGACGTTGCCGCGCGCCCGGATCGCCGCGGCCAGCTGGCGCGATAACGGCGCCATCATCCTGGTCGGCGATCTGGCCGAAGCGGTTCCGCTGGCCAACGCCATCGCCGCCGAGCACCTGGAAATTGAAACCGCCAACGCGGCGGAGCTGGCGGCGCAGGTGCGCAACGCCGGCGCGATCTTCCTCGGCTCCCATACCCCCGAAGCCATCGGCGATTATGTCGGCGGCCCCAACCACGTGCTGCCCACGGCGCGCTCGGCCCGCTTCTCCTCCGGCCTCGGCGTGCTGGACTTCATGAAGCGCACGTCGATACTCTCATGTTCGCCGGAGGCGCTGCGCGAGCTCGGGCCATCGGCCATCAGCCTCGCCAATTCCGAGGGGCTGGGCGGGCACGCCCGCTCGGTGGCCATCCGTCTCAACCTGTAGAGCGTGATCCGACCAAACAGAAACGCATCACGCTCCACTGTATTCAATACCGCATGATCTTTACGAATAACCGGCGGCGCCCATGTATGCGCATCATGCGCCAAAAGCCGCTGCCCCCAGCCAGCAGGACCGGAAGGAGCCGCGATGTCCGCAAGCGGAGATACTTCAGGCGGGACCTCCTCCCGGAACCGGCTGGCGTCCGTCGCGCTGGACGAGCAGTCGATCGGTCGCGGCGCGCCCGAGCAGGAGCATGAGCGCAACGCCGCCATCTGGGACATTATCGAAAGCAACAGCTTCGCCGTCCCCAATGTCGACGCCGGCCCCTACGCCCTTGAGCTCGCCATGGTGGAAAAACGGCTGGCGTTCACCGTGCGGCAGACGCCGGAGGACGGCGAGCCGCCCGGCAGCGGCGCGCTGGTGGCGGCGCACTATCTGTCGCTGACGCCGTTCCGGCGGGTGATCAAGGACTACGAACTGATCTGCAACAGCTATTTCGCCGCCGTGCGCACGGCCTCGCCGCAACAGATCGAGGCGATCGACATGGGCCGGCGCGGCCTGCATGACGAAGCCGCGGCGCTGGTTCAGGAGCGGCTGGCCGGCAAGCTGACAGTGGATTTCGACACCGCCCGCCGCCTGTTCACCCTGATCTTTGCCCTGCACTGGAAGGGCTGAGTTGATCGCTGCCCTTACGCCAGAGGCGCCGGGTCAGACCGCGAAGACGCCCCAGGACGCGAAACCGCGCGTACAGGCGGTGCTGTTCGTCTGCGCCCTCAACGCCGTCCGCTCGCCGATGGCCGAAGCGCTGGCCCGGCATTATTTTGGCAAGAGCATCTATGTGCAGTCCGCCGGGGTGCGGAAGGACGACCTCGATCCGTTCGCCGTCGCCGTGCTGGACGAGATGGGCGTGGACGCCAGCCGCCACCGGCCACGCACCCTCGACGAACTGGAAGAGTACGAGGGGCTGAACTTCGACCTGATCGTCACCCTGTCGCCGGAGGCGCACCACGCGGCGCTTGAACTGACGCGCACGCTGGCGGTGGAGGTGGAATACTGGCCGACGCCAGACGCCACCGCGGCGCACGGCTCCCGCGCCCACAGGCTACAGGCTTACCGGGACGTGCGGGATCATTTGCAAAAACGCATTATCGCGCGCTTCCGCGATCAGGCCTGAAGCCCGCGTCCGCTCGCGCAGGGTCCGCCGGAACGGCGAACCGCGCCCGGAGCGGGTTTCAGATGCCGCCGCCCGGATCGGCGTCGGCGTCAGCGGCCCGCCGGCGCTGCGCCAGTCGCCGCATCAGCCAGCCGAGGCCGAGCACCAGCAGCACGCCGGCCGCCTCCGCCGGCAACTTCCAGGCCGCCGCCAGGTCGGCGCCGAGGGTCTTCACCACCCATGGATCGGTGATCAGCATGCCGCCGGCCACCCAGCCGAGCAGCGCCGCGCCCGCCCAGATCAGGATCGGGAAGCGATCAATGGCCTTCACCAGGATGTTGGCGCCGAAAACGATCAGCGGGATCGACAGGGCCAGGCCGAAAATCAGCATGCCCACATGATCCTGGGCCACGGCGGCGATGGCGATGACGTTGTCCAGGCTCATCACCGCATCGGCGACGACGATGGTCCAGACGGCGCCCCACAGCTTGCCGGACTCGCGGATCTCGCCGTGCTCATCCTCCTGCCCCCGGGTCAGGCCGACGGCGATGCGCAGCAGCAGAAAGGCGCCAATGACCTTGAGGAATGGCACCTGGAGCAGCTGGATGACCAGCAGGGCAAAGATCACGCGCAGGATGATGGCGGCGGCGGCGCCGAAAATGATGCCCCATTTGCGCTGGTTGGCCGGCAGCCCGCGACAGGCCAGGGCGATGACCACCGCGTTGTCGCCGGACAGGACAAGATCGATCCAGATGATCTGGAGCGCAGCGACGATTTCCGGCCACCAGGCGGTCATGCGATATCCTGACACGGGAGCGCAATCCGCCCGTTGGCGACGGGGCTGGCTCCCTCTTTGGTTGACGCCCTTCCAGACGCGAAGCGGCGCCGCCCCACGCCCGTGACTTCGCCGCCGGATGGACGGCAGGGACACGCGGAGCGCGCAGCGACGGGCAGGGTTTAACCGCCTGCGTCGCCATGCGCAAATGTCGCCGCCACGCCGGCGGCGCCTTTGCCCTGGCGCGCTCAAGCGCGCCCTCCCGCCCGCCGTCGCGGTTCCACCCGCCGGCGCCGATGGAGGCGCGGGGGGCGGAAGGGGTTTCAGTCGCCGAAGGCGCCGTAAGCCAGGTTGCGGAACAGGTGCCGGTATTCCTCCCGCTGGTTCGGCGGAACCTGAATCATCAGCAGGGCGAAGAACTCCTCCTCCGGATCGATCCAGAAGGTGGTGCCGGCGATGCCGCTCCAGAAAAACTGGCCGGCGCCGCCTGGCGACGGCGCAAGGCCATCGTGGGTGCGCACCGCGAAGCCAAGGCCAAAACCATGACCCGGCGGCAGCAGATCAGAACCGATGGAGGCGCCTTCGGGCAGATGGTCGGCGGCCATAAGGCTCACGGTCTTGCGGCTCAGCAGCCGTGTTGAGCCGAGCACGCCGCCGTTCTGGATCATCTGGATGAAGCGGGCGTAATCCATCGCCGACGACACCAGGCCGCCGCCGCCGGATTCGAACGGGAACGGTTTCGTCACATCGAGCAGTTTCACCGCCTCGCCGGTGTCGGGGTCCCGCGGCAGAGGTTCAGCCAGGCGGTGCAGCGAATCTTCCGGCACATAAAAGCCGGTGTCGTCCATGCCGAGCGGATCGAAGATGTGCTCGCGCAGGGCGTCGCCGAGAGACGAGCCGGTGATGATCTCGACGATGGTTCCCAGAACGTCGGTGGAGCGGCCGTAATCCCACCGGGTTCCCGGCTGGCTGTTGAGCGGCAACTGCGCCAGGGCTTCCGCGTGCTCCATGCTGGTCCAGCTGCGCCGGAAGATGCGGGCGTCCATGTACATCTGCTGCAACTCGGGCATGGCCAGAAATTCGTAGCTCAGGCCCGAGGTGTGGCGCAGCAGATCCTGCACGGTCATCGGCCGCGCCTGATCCTCCAGGGTCAGGACGCCGTCGCGTTTCACCGCCACCTTCGTGGCGGCGAACGCCGGAATATATTTGGCGACGGGATCCGTGATCAGCAGCCGCCCCTGCTCCACCAGCATCATGATCATGGTGGAAACGACCGGTTTGGTCATGGAATAGCAGCGGAACAGGGCGTCAGTGCGCAGGGCCTCGCCCGTCGCCGGGTCCCGCATGCCGACGGCCGAAAAATGCGCCACCTTGCCGAAGCGGGACAGCATGGTCACCGCGCCGGCAAGCCGGCCGCGGTCGACATGATCGCGCAGCACCGCGTTGATCCGCTCCAGGCGCTCCACGGAGAAGCCGGCTTCGTCGGGCCTGATGGTCGGCAAGTTGCTCATGAACGCTGAAACTCCCAGTAACCGGCGCCAGGCCGGAGGCATTTTGTGAGGGTTGAGATTATTTCCACGCGAACACCGGCTGCTCCAGCTCATGCACGCGGGTGTCGCGCCCGGCGAGCACCTCGCGGAACTGGTAGATCACCGCCGCCGTCGGGGCATGAATGTGATCGTCGTCGATCCACAGCCGGATGACCTGGCGCGGGCTCTCCGGAATGGTGACGAAGCTGACAATGTCCTCGCGCGCCACATGCGCCAGGGGGATGTAGTGCACCGAGGCCACCTCGGCGGGATTGGGGGCGATGGCGCTGGCGTCGCCGGCCCACACCACCACGGGCGTCATCAGATAGCCGGAGCGGGTGGGGTAATCGTCGAGCACGCCCAGCACCGCGTCGGCTCCAAGAACCAGGCCGATTTCTTCCGAAACCTCGCGCAGGGCGGCCTCGGTCACGGTTTCGCCGGGATCGCAGCGGCCGCCGGGCAGCGCCCATTGGCCGCCGTGGGAGCGCAGGGTGCGGGCCCGGCGGGTCAGCACAAAGGCCAATCCGCCGTCGCCGCGCGGATCCTCCACCACGGTGATCGCCACCGCCGCCCGTTTGAGCCCGGCGTGGGCCGCATCGTCAGCAAGACGCTCAAACCCGGAAAACAGCCCGGTCATCCGGGCGCGCACATCGTCAAAGCTCTCAGTCACAATCAAACTCTCAGGCCTGGCCGCCGTTTTGGTCGCGACGCGCCAGCTTCCCGGCGCGCCTGTTCAGTCGCCGCCCCGCGCGGAGCGTATCCCGGCGGGTTCAGACGCCTTCCGGTTCGGTGACAAACTGACCGCGCAGGGTCGGCTTGTGCACCTTGCCGGTGGCGTTGCGCGGCAGGGCTTCGACAAAGGCGATGTCGCGCGGGCATTTGAAGCGGGCAAGGCGCGCCCGGCAATGCTCATGCACCTGGTCTTCCGAGAGCTGCTGGCCCGGCTTCACCACCACGACGGCGAGACCGCTTTCGCCCCAGCGTTCGTCCGGCACGCCGATGATCGCCGCCTCGGCGATCTGCGGCATCTGGTAGAGCACGTCCTCCACCTCGGCGGGATACACGTTTTCGCCGCCAGAGATGTACATGTCCTTCCAGCGGTCGACGATATAAAAGTAGCCGTCGGCGTCGACGCGGGTGGCGTCGCCGGTGTGCAGCCAGCCGTCGGTGAAGGACGCGGCGTTGGCGTCCGGCCGGTTCCAGTAGCCCGGCGTGACATTGGGGCCGCGCACCCACAGTTCGCCGATCTCGCCTGGCGCCGCTTCGGTTCCGTCCTCACGCATCACGCAAACTTCCGTGTGCAGCACCGGCTTGCCGGCGGAGCCCGCCCTGGCGGCGGCGTCCGCCTGGTCGAGCGCCAGCACGGCCGGGCTCGTCTCCGTCATGCCGTAACCCTGCTGCAGGGCGACGCCGCGCTGCTCCCAGATGCGCAACAGCGGCACCGGCATCGGCGCGCCGCCGACGCCGCCGACCCGCAGACCCGAGAAGTCGGTTTTCCCGAAATCCGGGTGCTGGCACAGGAACTGGTATATGGACGGCACGCCGAACAACAGGTTCAGCCCGAAGGCCTTCTCGTGAATCAGCCGCAGGGCGGCGCCTGGATCGAAGGCGCGCATGACCAGCACGAGACCACCGGCGTGCAGGGTCGGATTGACGTAACAGTTCAGCCCGCCCGTGTGGAACAGCGGCAGCACCAGTAGCTGAACGGTCGACTGGTTGACGCCGGCAATGGCTCCCAGATTGATGCAATTGAAGAACGTCATCCCGTGCGTGATCATCGCGCCCTTGGGGCGGCCGGTGGTGCCGGAGGTGTACATGATGGTGGAGACGTCATCATGGCTGACATCAGCCCAGGCGGAGCGCGGCAGGGGCTGGGCCGCCGCCAGCGCCGCCTCATAGGGGGCGTCGAACTGGAGGCTCGCCGGCGTCTGGCAGGCGGCGGCGACCTCAAGCGCCGTGGCGGCCAGCTCGGCGTCATGAACCATGACGCGCGGGGCCGCGTCGCCCACGATATAGGTCAGTTCGGCCACCGTCAGGCGTGTATTGAGCGGAACGAAAATCGCCCCAAGCCGGCCGCAGGCGAACTGGACTTCCAGCGTCTCCGGCGCGTTCTGGGCCAGCACAGCCACGCGATCGCCCGCGTTGACGCCGAGATTGGCCGACAGATGGGCCGCCAGCCGGCCCACGCGGTCGTGCATGCGCGCGTAGGAAAACTCACGACCGTCCGCCAGACTGACGACCGCAAGCCGCTCCGGCGTGCGCATCGCGTGATGGGCGATCCAGTCGTAATAACGAACCGTCATACAGCGCTCCTCCAGAATACATCGCCGCTCCATCTTGTTGTTGACCGGGAGCGTGCGCCAAGACTTCTACGAAAAACATCGCCAGGCAAGGCCCGACGAAAGCCGCACATGGCGCGGGGACGGCGGCGCGCGGGCGCACCGGCAGTGGCGGCGGAACGCATCGGGCAAGCCATGCCATGGACGCATCGCGGGCGCGCGGCTCCCGCGCATGACGCATTTGTTATAACGTCTGGAAGGCTGCACAAATCGCGGGAGCAACATCAGGTCACCGCGCCCATGCCCCCGCAAACCACCCGGAACAATCTGGCGCTGGTCACGCTTCTTGGCCTGATCTGGGGTCTGAACTGGCCCATCGTCAAATTCGCCATCCTTGAATATGGCCCGTGGACGACGCGGGCGCTGAGCCTGACAGGCGCCGCGCTGGTGCTGGCCGGCGCGGCGCTGTGGCGCGGCGAGAGCCTGCGCATCAGCCCGCGCGCGTGGTGGCGCGTGCTGGTTCCGGCCATTTTCGGCATGGCGCTGGTCAATATCCTCAACGCCTGGGCTCAGATGGTGATGGAGACGGGACGCGCGGCGATCATCGCCTTCTCCATGCCGGTGTGGGCGACGGCGATGGCGGTGTTCTTCCTCGGCGAGCGGCTTGACGCCCGCAAATCCCTCAGCCTGGCGCTGGGCGCCGCCGGCCTGATGGCGCTGGCGTGGCCCGCCCTTGCCGCCGGCGGGCTTTCCGCCGGCCTCGCGCTGGCTTTCGGTTCGGCGTTATCCTGGGCCTGCGGCGCCGTTTTCATGAAGCGCTTTCCGATCAGCGGCCCGCCGCTGACAGCCGCGACCTGGCAGATCGGCGCCGCCGCGGTCATCCTGACGGCGGGCATGCTGGCCTTCGAGGGGCCGGTCATTCCCTTTCATGGCCTGACGCCCGGTTTCTTCGGGCTTGCCTACAACATCGTCGCCGCCCAGGCGCTCGGCACGTGGATCTGGTTTGGGGTGCTGACCCGGTCTCCCGCCTCGGTCGCCGCCATCGGCACGCTGATGACGCCGGGCGTCGGCGTGATCGGCGCCATGCTGATGCTGGGTGAAACGCCAGCCGTCACCGACTGGCTGGGCCTGGCGCTGGTGGTGAGCGCCAGCGCCATCGTGCTGTTGCGCCGCACGCCGGCCGGCCAGGCGTCGCCTGTGGCAAAAACACCACCGGCGGCCGGCCCCGCGCCATGCGGCGACAGCGAGCTTCTGGCGCCCGTCCAAACCGCGCGCTAGGGTGCTGCGTCCAACGGTTGCTGCTGGGGGACGCCCCCCAGACCCCGCCGCCAGACCAAAAGGCGGCCGCGCCGGGTCTGACCGTCGACAACCGTCCGTTCTGGAGCTACGCCGCGCCATGCGCCGACTATATGTGCTAGCTGTAACCGCGATGGCCGCCGCCTTGCTGGCGGGGTGCAGCGGCCGGGCCCGGAACGTTCTGCAGCCCGAACAGGGGGCGGTTTATCCCGGCGCGACGCCTGTCAGCATGCTGGTGGCCACCACGCGCAGCCCGGATAACGCCCTGCCCGGCCAGATGTTCACCGGGGAGCGCTCCGATCTGCTCAATTTCGCCGAGATCACTGTCTCGGTGCCGCCGGCCGGCGCGCGCAAGGTTGGCGACGTGCAATGGCCGCGCCAGTTGCCGGCCAATCCGGCCACGGATTTCACCACCCTTTCAGCCCGGGTGCTGAACCAGTCCCAGGCCCTGGCGGCGTTCAACCAGCGCATGCGCCAGCAGCGCCAGCGCCGGGTTCTGGTGTTCGTGCACGGCTACAACACCAGTTTCGAGGATGCGGTTTACCGCTTCACCCAGATCATCCACGACTCAGGCGCGCCGGCGATGCCGGTGCTGTTCACATGGCCTTCGCGCGGGCGGTTGCTCTCCTATGGCTTCGACCGCGAAAGCAGCAATTTCTCCCGCGACGCCCTGGAGAAGCTGCTTACGGCCCTCAATCGCGACCCCCAGGTGGGCGAGATCGCCATCCTCGCCCACTCCATGGGCAATTGGGTGACGCTGGAGGCGCTGCGGCAGATGGCGATCCGCAACGGCCGCATCGCGCCGAAGATCAACAGCGTGATGCTGGCGGCGCCTGACGTGGATTTCGACGTGTTCCGCCGGCAGATCGCCGCCATCGGGCCAAAGCGGCCGCCCTTCGTCATCTTCACCTCGCAGGACGACGAGGCGCTGGCCTTCTCGCGGCGGGTATGGGGCCGGACGCGCCTCGGCGCCATCAACCCGCAGGCCGAGCCCTACCGCTCGGAGCTGAAACGGGACGACATCATTCTGATCGACCTCACGGGCGTCCAGTCATCGGATTCCATCAACCACGCCACCTTCGCCCAGTCGCCCCAGGTGGTCCAGATGATCGGCAGCCGGCTGGTCGCCGGCCAGGCCCTCAGCGACTCCGGGGCCGGATTTGGCGACAAGCTGGGGCGGATCGCCGTGGGCGCGGCCTCGACCGTCGGCACCGCCGCCAGCATCGCGGTGTCGGCGCCCATCGCCATTATCGATCCGAAGACGCGCGAAGGCCTTGGCGACCAGTTCGAGATGCTCGGCTCCAACGTGGCGGACACCTTGCCCCTGCCCCGTGGACAGGCAAAAACGACCGGGCGTTGACGCCCGGATGGCGGCGGGCGCGGTTTACGCCGCGCCACTGTGGCCGGCCAGCCGACGTCGTCAAATCGCCACGCCGGATTGCTCCAACGTCCCAGGGCGCGAAGACGCGATTTGCGCGCCCTGAAAGAGCCCTGGCCGGAGCGTGACCCATGGGCGATGCGCCCTGCCCGTCAAGCGCGCGGGCAGCGTGGCGCCGATGGGACGTTATCGGGATGCGAAGGCCGCGTCCCCTTTCGCCGAACTGTTCTGGAGACCTGATATGGAAGCCTTTGCCGCCCGCCGCCCGCAGCGCCTGAAGCGCATCGCGCGGCTCTCCGTGCGATGTGGCGCATTGCTCGCCGTGGCCCTGTCCCTGGCCGCCTGCGACAAGTGCGGACGCGCCACGCCGATCAACAAGCCCTGGAGCTCGGCCTGCGAATCCGGCCCGTCCACCAACTGAGCTGCGAAGCCCAATAAAAAACGGCCCCGAAACGGGGCCGTTTGCATGTGGCGCCGCCGGTTTAGCGGCAGATGCGCCGCGGACCATGCGGGGTGTGCTGCACGACGCAATGGGGAGCGCGGCGCGGCGCATGATAGTGACGCGGCGGAGGCGGCGGCGGGCGATGGGCGTGCGGGCGGACGCCCGCCCGGTAGCAGCGGCCGCCCGGCCCCCTGTACATGCCGTGGCCACATCCGCCGGCAACCGTCGACACCATCGGCGCGCCGGCGCCGTCAAACGCACCGGCGCCTGCGCCAGCCGGCGCCGCCATGGCGCCCGAAGCGACCATCATCGCGCCAGCGATGGCGGCCAGACCGGCGACGCGCGCGCCTGACAACCTGGAAAATGCAGCCTTCATACGGTTTTCACTTTCTCTTGCTCGGCCCCGGGCCCGACCGTCGCCGGCCTTTTCCGGCGAAGTCCAACCCGGAAACCATCTGGTGTTGGAGGGCGCCCGCCGCCGCATTGTCTGCCGGGGACGGGACGCGGGTCTTGCGCGCCCTGGAGCATGTCCGATCCACCTGGACCGGACATGCTCCAACTTTTTCGGCGAATTCGACCGGTCAGCCGGTCATGGCTGACCGGATAGCGCCTTAACGGCAGACGCGGCGCGGACCGTAGGGGGTGTGCCTGACAAAGCAGCGCGGCGGGCCATAATAGCGCGGCGGCGGGGCGTAGCGCGGCGGGCCGTAACCCGGGCGGCCATAAGCGCAACGCCCGGAGGGCGTGCGCCAGCCGCCGGGGCCGCAGCCCTGCGCAACGTGAGTCACGAAGCCATCCGCCTGGGCGGGCTGCGCCAGTCCCGAAGCCGCGGGCATGGCGAACGCTCCCGAGGCGAAAAGCATGGCGCCAGCAAAAGCGCTGGCGGTCAGGGCGAGTTTCATTGTCACTCCTCCGCAATCATTCCTGCAAGGGAAACACCGATCCCTTTCAATGGTTGCATCAGACCATCGTTTTCCGGCGCAAACATGAAAAAGCCCGGGCAGCTGCCGGCGGCGCAAGAAGACGTGAAGAACAGTTAACAAATGGTATTCCCATTTGAATACAGGCGCCTGGAAAATTCGCGCCGCCTCGCGGCTTGCTCATCATGGCGAACAGATGGCGAATTCTGTGCAAATGGCCTGCATGGCCGCCGCCAGCGCGCCGACGCCGGCGGCGTGACATTGCAATGCTCAGCGCCCATAAAAACAACGCCGGGCGGCAAGCCAACCCGGCGCCAGGGACGCCCACATGCGGGGCGTCGCCGCGCAACGCCACCGCCTCAGGGCGGTCGCGTGGACAGCGCCAGCTGTCAGCCGGCCTTCTTCGCGGCGAGGAGATCGCGAATTTCCGCGAGCAGCACCACATCGGCCGGCGTTTCCGGCGCGGCCTCTTCCTTCGCCTTCAGCCGGTTGATGCCGCGCACCACCAGGAACAGGATCCAGGCGACGATGAGAAAATTGACGGCCAGGGTGATGAACCGGCCGTAGCCGATGACAGCGCCCTGCTTCTGGGCCTCGGCGTAGGAGGTCGCGGTGACGTTCTTGCCCAGCGATATGAAGTAATTGGTGAAATCGAGGCCGCCGGTAATCCAGCCGATAATGGGCATGAAGATATCGGACACCAGCGAGTTGACGATGCCGCTGAAGGCGGCGCCAATGATCACGCCGATGGCGAGATCAACAACATTGCCGCGCATGGCGAATTTTTTGAACTCACTCAACATCCTGCATTCCTCCTCGACCTCGACGTCGCAATGTTTGTCTGGCGCGCGGGCGGCGCCTGGTTTCCTGACGGCGGGCGGGTCTGCGGCCGCGCCATGACCCGCGCCCCGAAATCCTGCCATGCCTTCCCTGCTGGATAACCTGGCAAAGGTTATTGATCGTTACACAAACGCGCGCGCAATATTATCCTGTCCGTTATTGACCAGCCTCGTCACGCCGCTGCGCGCGACAGGCCCCTCGTCCAGACGACAGGAGTTCCATGCCCGACAGCTGGATGGTGATCGCCGCTGCACTGCTTTATCTGTGCGCGCTGTTTGGCGTCGCATGGTTCTGCGACCGTCGCGACGGACACTGGCTCGACGGGCGGCTGCGGGTGTTCATCTATCCGCTCACCATCGCCGTCTATTGCACCTCCTGGACTTTCTACGGCTCCGTCGGCTTCGCGGCCCGCTCCGGCCTCGATTTCCTGATGATCTATGTCGGGCCTGCCCTGGCGCTGGTTCTCGGCGCCCGGCTCATCATGCGCATCATCGCGCTCAGCCGGGCGCAGAACATCACGTCGGTCGCGGATTTCGTGGCGGCCCGTTATGGCAAGAGCCAGAAAGTGGCGGCGGTTGTCGCGCTGATCGCCGTCACCGGTTCGGTTCCCTATATCGCCCTGCAGCTCAAGGCCGTTTCGGTCTCCCTCACGACCTTTCTCCTGGCGATTGACGGGAAAACCGCGCCGTGGATGGGCTGGATCAGCGTGATGGCCGCCGCGGTGCTCGCCCTGTTCGCGATGGCTTTTGGCGCCCGGCGCGTTGACGCCACCGAGCACCAGCAGGGCCTCGTCGCCGCGATCGCCGTGGAATCCATCGTCAAGCTGGCGGCGTTTCTCGCCGTGGGCCTGTTCATCACCTATGTGATGTTCGGCGGCGTGGCGGATATCGTCGCCCGCGCCGACGCCATTTCGCCCATGCGCTTTCTGGAGATGACCTCCGGTCCGCTCGATCTGGCGGCGCTGGCGCTGCTGTCGGCCTGCGCGGCGCTGCTGCTGCCGCGCCAGTTTCATATGATGGTGGTGGAAAACCGCCGCGCCGCCGATGCGCCGCGCATGGCGTGGATGTTCGCCGCCTATCTGGCGCTGATCAACCTGTTCGTCATTCCCATCGCCCTGGCCGGCATCTCGATGTTTCCCACCGCCACCGACCGGGACATGACGCTGCTGCAACTGCCGCTGCACGCAGGCGCCGGGTGGGTGGCGCTGCTGGCGTTCATCGGCGGCCTTTCGGCCGCCACCGCCATGGTGATCGTCGACTCCGTCGCCCTGGCGATCATGATCTCCAATGATCTGGTGATGCCGGTGTTGCTGCGCTGGCGCTCGGCCCGGGCGGCGCGCGGTCTGCACATCCGTTCCGGCATGGGGCCGGTGGTGCTGGGCATCCGCCGCTGCGCCATTGTCGCCGTGGTGGCGCTGGCCTGGCTTTATAACGAGAACGCCGCCAACGCCGCGCTGGCGGCCACCGGCCTGCTGTCATTCGCCGCCATCGCCCAGATCGCGCCGCCGTTCATCGGCGGGCTGATCTGGCGGCGCGGCACGGCGCTGGGAGCGGTGGCGGGGCTCGGCGTTGGCTGGCTGGCCTGGGGCTGGATGCTGCTGCTGCCGGCGATCGCCGACCCGCAGAGCCTCGGCGGCTCCTTCCTGACCGGGCCCTTCGGGCTGCGCATCATCAACCCGGCGGTGTTGACCGGGGCCGGGCCGGAAAATATCACCCCAGGGGTCCTGTGGAGCCTTGGCCTCAATATTGTCTTCTATGTCACCTGTTCCCTGCTGCGCCCGGCCAGCGCCATCGAGCGCCTCCAGGCCTATGCGTTCCGCTCGCCGGAGCCGCGCATGAGCCAGAGCCCCATGCCGGTGCGCGGCGTCGCCACCTTCGATGACCTGTACGACGCGGTGGCGCGTTATCTGGGCGAGGATCGCGCCCGCGCGGCTTTCGCCGGCTTCAACGCCACCCGTCAGGAACCCGCCCGGGGGCCGGCGCCCGCCGATATCCAGACCATCCGCTTCGCCGAGCACCTGCTGGCCTCGGTGATCGGCGCCGCGTCGTCCCGGCTCATGCTGTCGCTGCTCAACAGCTCCGACAAGCTGTCGTCGAGCACGGCGATGGCGCTGCTGGACGACGCGTCCGCCGCCATCCAGTACAATCGCGACGTGCTGCAAAACGCCCTCGATCACGCGCAGCAGGGCATCACGATTCTGGACCACGACATGCGGATCCTCGCCTGGAACCAGGCCTTCGTGGATCTGTACGACCTGCCGCCGGATTTCGTGCGCGTCGGCGTTGGCCTCGACGCGGTGGTGACCTTCAACGCCACCCGGGGCGCCTATGGCCCGGGCCACGTGGACGATCTGGTCGCTGACCGGCTCGCCAGCCTGCTGAACGACGGCCCGCCCGCCCGCGTCAAGCTGTTTCCCGGCGAAAGCGTCATCGAAATCCGCTCCAACAAGCTGCCCGGCGGCGGCTTCGTCACCACCTACACGGAGGTCACCCGGGAGGTGGAGGCGGAAGAGGCGCTGGAAGCCGCCTACGCCACGCTGGAAAAGCGCGTGGAGGAGCGCACCCAGGAGCTGATGCGGCTGAACGTGGCGCTGACCAAAGCGAAATCCGCCGCTGACGAAGCCAACCAGTCGAAAACCCGCTTTCTCGCCGCCGCCAGCCACGACATCCTGCAACCGCTGAACGCCGCGCGCCTTTACGCCGCGGCGCTGGTGGAGCGGCCGGAAGGGGCCGGCGAGGCCCGGCCGATGATCGACAATATCGTCAGCTCCCTCGACGCGGTGGAGGAAATTCTCACGGCGCTGCTCGACATCTCGCGCCTCGACGCCGGGCAGATGCGGGCCGAGTTTTCCATTTTCCCGATCGGCCCCCTGCTCGACCAGCTGCAGCGCGAGTTCGCGCCCATGGCCCGCGAAAAGGGCCTGAAGCTGACAGTGCTGCCGTCATCCCTGCACGTGCGCTCGGACCGGAGACTGCTGCGACGGCTGTTGCAAAACCTCATTTCCAACGCCATCAAATACACCCCATCCGGCAAGGTGCTGGTTGGCTGCCGCCGCCACGGCGACCGGCTGCGCGTCGCCGTGGCCGACACGGGCCTTGGCATACCTGAGTCCAAACAGCGTCTCATCTTCCGGGAGTTCCAGCGCCTCGATCAGGGCATGCGCGAGGCGCGCGGCCTTGGCCTGGGGCTCTCCATCGTCGAGCGGATCGCCCATGTGCTGCATCACAAGGTGTCCGTGACGTCGACGCCGGGGCGCGGCTCGCTGTTCGCCGTAACCATGCCGGTGCGTGAGCCGGTGGCGACGCCGGACTCCGCCCGCCCGGCGCCTCCCCCTGCAACGCCCCTCACCGGCATGCGCATTCTCGTCATCGACAACGAACCGGCCATCCTGGAGGGCATGCGCGCCCTGCTGGAAGGCTGGGGCTGCGAAGTGGCGGCGGGCGGCAGCCTGGAGGAGGCCAACCGGGTCATCGGCGCGCGGCGCTTTGCGCCGGACATCGTCATCGCCGACTACCATCTGGACGAAGGCGACGGACTGGAAGCGATCACCCGTCTGCGCTGGCGGCTGGGGCCGGGTCTGCACGCCGTGCTGCTGACCGCCGACCGCTCGCCGGAGGTGCGGGCGGAAGCGCAGAAGAAGAACGCCCACGTGCTGCACAAACCATTGAAGCCGGCGGCGCTGCGCGCCCTGCTGACCCAGTGGCGGGCGCGCATGGAATAAAGCGCAGGCGCCGCGACGGTTGCCCGCCGCGGCGCCATGCGTCCGGATACGGATTGCGCTGCCTCAGGCGGCTGCGGCCTGGGGCGTCGGATAATAGGAGCCGCCGTCCTTCGCCATCTGGCGAAGCTGGGCGTTGGGGGTGAACCGTTCGCCGTATTTCGCGGCCAGGCGGTCGCACAGGGCGACGAACGCCGCCGCGCCCAGGCCGTCGATATAGGACAGCACGCCGCCGGTGAACGGGGCGAAGCCAAAGCCGATGATCGAGCCGACATCGGCTTCGCGCGGGTCGGTGACGATGCCTTCCTCAAAACTGCGGGCAGCTTCCAACGCCTGGACGACCAGCAGGCGCTGCTTCAGTTCGGTCACGTCCAGCGTATCGGGATCGCGCTTCACTTTCTGCAACTTCGCCAGACCCGGCCACAACTGCTTCTGGCCCTTTTCGGGGTAGTCATAGAAGCCCTTGCCGTTCTTGCGGCCAAGCCGCCCCTCGCCTTCCACCATGGTTTCCAGCAGCGCCAGCTGGTCGGGATCGACCGCGTCATCGCCGGCTTCCGCTTTGGTGGCGCGGGCGATGCGCAGGCCGAGATCCAGCGCCACCTCATCGTTGAGCGCCAGCGGGCCAACCGGCATGCCAGCCATGCGGCCGACATTCTCGATCATCGCCGGCGGCACGCCTTCCAGCAGCATGCGATGGCCCTCCTGAACATAGGCGCCGACGCAGCGGTTGGCGAAGAAGCCGCGCGCATCATTGACGACGATGGGCGTCTTGCGGATGGCGCGGACGTAATCCATCGCCGTGGCCAGGGCCCGGTCGCCGGTCTGCCGGCCGACGATCAGCTCCACCAGCAGCATTTTCTCAACCGGTGAGAAGAAGTGGATGCCGATGAAGTTGGCCGGACGCGACGAAGCCTTCGCCAGACCGCTGATCGGCAAGGTCGAGGTGTTGGAGGCGAAGATGACGTCGTCGCCGATCACGCTCTCGACCTTGGCGATCACTTCGGCCTTGACCTTCGGATCCTCGAACACCGCCTCGATCACCAGGTCGCAGCCGGCCAGCGCCGCATAGTCCGGCGTCGCGGTGATGCGGCCCAGCAGGGCGGCTTTGGTTTCGGCGGTGGCGCGACCCTTGCGGATCTGCGCGTCAATCTGCGCTTCCGCATGGGCCTTGCCCTTGTCGGCGGCGGCCTGGTCGCGGTCAACCAGCACCACGTCCATGCCCGCCTGGGCGCTGACATAGGCGATGCCGGCCCCCATGAAGCCGGCGCCAACCACGCCGAGCTTGCGCAGCTTCGATTTCTCAACGCCCTTCGGCCGGCGGGCGCCCTTGTTCAGCTCGCCCATGGAGATGAACAGCGAGCGGATCATCGCCGCCGCTTCCGGCGTGCGCAGGATGTGGGCGAAGTAACGGCTCTCCACCTGCAGGGCGAGATCCATCGGCAGTTGCAGGCCCTCGTAGACGCTGGCCAGGATCGCCTTCGCCGCCGGGTAATTGTCGTAAGTTTCCTTGCGGTAGATGGCGTTGGCCGCCGGGAACACCTGCATGCCGACGGGCGAGAACACCTTGCCGGAGGGGTTTTTGAACCCCTTGACGTCCCACGGGGCGACGCCCTTGCCGCCGCCAAGTATCCAGGCCCGGGCTTTGGCGATCACCTCGCCCGGCGCTGCGGTTTCGTGGACCAGGCCCATGGTTTTGGCCATGGACGGCTTGATCTGCTGGCCCTTGAACAGGAATTGCAGGGCGTCCGGCGTCGCCATCAGGCGGGCGATGCGCTGCGTGCCGCCGCCACCAGGGAACAGACCCACCTGAACTTCCGGCAGGCCCACCTTCGTGGCGCCGTCGTCGGCCATGACGCGGTAGTGGCAGGCGAGCGCCAGCTCAAACCCGCCGCCGAGCGCAAGGCCGCGAATGGCGGCGGCCACCGGCTTGCCGCAGGTTTCAAGGCGACGATACAGCTGCGACAGACGGCGGGTTTCGCTGAAGAAGACGCGCATGGCCTCTTCAGCGTCGCCCTTTGCGGCGCGCTGTTCGAATTCGATGCGGGCGCCCTGCAACATGTTGAGATCGGCGCCAGCGGAGAAATTGTCCTTGCCGGATGTGATCACCGCGCCCTTGATGGCGTCGTCTGACGCAATGCGGTCGATCACCGTCGCCAGTTCCTGCATCATCGCCAGGGTGATGACGTTCATGGGCGCGCCGGGCTGATCCCAGGTGACGAGCGCAACGCCGTCGGCGTCGACGTCAATGCGGAATTCCTTGAGACTCATGGCTGTCTCCTGCTTTCCTGTACCGGAGGCCTATAGCCTCGCAACCAGCGTCAGACGCGCTCGATGATGGTGGCCGTGCCCATGCCGGCGCCGATGCACAGCGTGACGAGGGCGGTCTGTTTGCCGGTGCGCTCCAGCTCGTCCAGGGCTGTGCCCAGGATCATGGCGCCGGTGGCGCCAAGCGGGTGCCCCATGGCGATGGCGCCGCCGTTCGGGTTCATGATCGCCGGGTCAATGTCGAAAGCCTGGAGGTAGCGCAGCACCACGGAGGCGAAAGCCTCGTTCAGCTCGAACAGGTCGATATCGCTGATCGCCATGCCGGCGTGGGCCAGCAGCTTCTTCGTTACGTCCACCGGGCCGGTGAGCATGATCGCCGGCTCGGAGCCGATATTGGCGAAGGCGCGGATGCGGGCGCGCGGCTTCAGCCCGGCCTTTTCGCCAGCCGCCTTGTTGCCAATCAGCACGGCGGCGGCGCCGTCAACGATGCCGGAGGAATTGCCGGCGTGGTGGACGTAATTGATGCGCTCGATTTCCGGGTGGGCCTGGATGGCGACGGCGTCGAAGCCGGCCATGCCGGCGAGCTGGGCGAACGACGGCTGCAACTGCGCCAACGACTGCATGTCGGCGTTGGGGCGCATGTGCTCGTCACGGTCGAGAATGGTGACGCCATTGAGGTCGCGCACCGGCGTGACGGATCTGGCGAACCGGCCCTCCGTCCAGGCTGCCGCCGCGCGTTGCTGGCTCTGCACCGCGTAAGCGTCGACATCGTCGCGGCTGAAGCCATATTTGGTGGCGATGAGGTCGGCCGAGACGCCCTGGGGCATGAAATAGGATTTGATGGCGATGGCCGGGTCCATGGGCCAGGCGCCGCCCGAGGCGCCCATGCCGACGCGGCTCATGGATTCAACGCCGCCGCCGATGGTCATGTCGTGCTGGCCGGCCATCACCTGGGCGGCGGCGAAATTCACCGAATCGAGGCCGGACGCGCAGAAACGGTTGATCTGCACGCCAGGCACGTGATTGCCGTAATCAGCGGCTAGCGCGGCGGCGCGGGCAATGTCGCTGCCCGCCTCGCCCACCGGATCGACGCAGCCCATAACCACGTCGTCAATCAGCTTCGTATCGAGATTGTTGCGCTCGCGAAGGGCGCCAAGCACCGTCGTCGCCAGCTTGAGGGTGGAGCATTCGTGCAGCGCGCCGTCTTTCTTGCCGCGACCACGCGGCGTGCGAACGGCGTCATAAATGTAGGCTTCAGCCATGACCGGCCTCCGGAATGAACCGCGACGCGCTTCCAGGCGCCCAGACGGCGTGGCCGGAAATGCGTCAGATCAACATGGTGGAGCGCCGCCCGCGCGGCGCCCCTGCTCCGTTTCCTTGCGCCTCAGAACGCCTCGGCGGGCAACGCCATCACCGCGTCGGCGCCGGCGGAAATGCGGGCGAGCTGGGCGCCGGTTTCCGGCAGCATGCGCTGGGCGTAGACATCGGCCAGCACGAACTTGGCTTCCAGCGCCGGCGTCAGGGCCTCGCCCGCCGCCTTTTTGGCGTGCAGGGCCTTCAGCATCTTCGCCCACATGTAGCCAATGGCCACCAGGCCAAGCATGTGCATGTAATCGGTGCTGCCGGCGCCGGCGTTGTCAGGGTTTTTCAGGCCATTTTGCATGAACCACATGGTGGCCTGCTGCAGATGGCCGGCGGATTTGCCCAGCGCCTTCAGGAACGGCGCCAGTTTTTCATCGGCTTCGTTTTCACTGACGAACTGCTGCAATTCGCCGAAGAAGGCCATGGCGGCGCGACCGCCATGGCGCGGCAGCTTGCGCCCCACCAGATCCAGCGCCTGGATGCCGTTGGCCCCCTCGTAGATCATGGCGATGCGGGCGTCGCGAACGAACTGCTCGGCGCCGGTTTCCACAATATAGCCGTGGCCGCCAAACATCTGCTGGGCCTTCACCGCATTGTCGAAGCCAATGTCGGTCAGCACGCCCTTCAGCACCGGCGTCATCAGGCCGAGCACGTCATCCGCCGCCTCCGCAGCCGCCTTGTCCGGCGAGCGATGGGCGATATCGGCCTTCAGCGCGTTCCACAGCACGAAGGCGCGGGCGCCCTCGTTGAAGGCGCGGATGGTGAGCAGGGTGCGGCGCACGTCCGGGTGGACGATAATCGGGTCAGCGGGCCTGTCAGCCGCCTTGGCTCCGGTGAGGGCGCGCCCCTGAAGCCGCTCTTTCGCGTATTGGGCCGCATTCTGGTAGGCGACCTCGGACTGGGCCAGCCCCTGGATGGCGACGCCGAGGCGGGCCTCGTTCATCATCACGAACATGGCGTTCAGGCCGCGATTTTCCTCGCCGACCAGCCAGGCTGTGGCGCCGTCATAGTTCATGACGCAGGTGGCGTTGCCGTGAATGCCCATCTTGTGTTCGATGGAGCCGCAGCTGACGGCGTTGCGCGCGCCCGGCGTTCCATCGGCATTGAGCAGGAACTTCGGCGCGACGAACAGGGAAATGCCCTTGACGCCCTCTGGCGCTCCCTCAATGCGGGCCAGCACCAGGTGAACGATGTTTTCCGTCAGGTCATGCTCGCCGGCAGAGATGAAAATCTTCGTGCCGGTGATGCGGAAGCTGCCGTCCGGCTGGCGCACGGCCTTCGTTTTCAGCAGGCCAAGGTCCGTGCCGCAGTGCGGCTCGGTGAGGTTCATGGTGCCGGTCCATTTGCCGGACAGCATGTTGGGCAGCCACGTCTGTTTCTGCTCAGCGGAGCCATGCACATACAGCGCCGCTGCGGCCCCCATGGTCAGGCCCGGGTACATGGCGAACGCCATGTTGGCGGAGGACGAGAATTCGTTGATGGCGGCGGCGACGGTGTGCGGCAGGCCCTGCCCGCCATATTCGGGACTGGCGGCGAGGCCCATCCAGCCGCCAGCGGCGAATTCCGCGTAAGCTTCCCGGAAACCCTTCGGCGTGGTCACCGATCCGTCTTCGGCGCGGCGACAGCCTTCCTGGTCGCCGGTGGCGTTGAGCGGCTGCAGCACTTCCTCGCAGACCCGGGCGCCCTCGACCAGGATGGCCTCCACCAGTTCGGGCGAAGCATCGGCGAAACCGGGCAGATTGCCGTACTGCTCGATGTTCAGGACATCCCGCAGCAGGAACATCACATCATCAACGGGCGCCTTGTAGGTGGACATGGGCAACTCCTGTGGGGCGAGCGCGCGTCGCCCAAGCGTCTTCGGGTCCGCCGGAATGGCAATGCGCCGCCGCCCCATTCAGGGTTTAGCGGGGGCGGGGAGCAGATAGTTCACATATAAACCATCAGGCGACCGCCTTAAAGGCCCGCCATGGCAAAAAGCCGTCGCGCCCGGTGGCGGCGGCCGCGGAACGTGCGCCACCATGGCGCAAACGCATCTGATTATAATGACGTTTTCGCGCACTTTCGCCAGGAGCGCGGCGCGCCCCTGACTTTGGTCGCAGATGGCGCGGAACAAACGCCGTCACAAGGATGCGCCATTATGAACGTCCCGCAGCGACCGGATCGCTGCGGGGCGGCGCTTCTGGCGTTACTGCGCTTCTGGCGCGATTTGACGGGCGCCGCTTGGGCGCAAGACAAAGGGCCGCCTCGCGGCGACCCTTCCATGTTATGTGTGTGAAGCATGCATGCGCATGAAGCCCAGCCGCCCGTTACGGGACAGCGCCCGGCGCACGGCGGGCAAGCCAACCGTCGCGGTTACAGCTTGAGGCGAGCCACATGCGCGCGGCTGGCTTCGAGCTCGGCGATCGCGGCTTCGATGTCGCGCTTCTGCGCTTCGAGGTGTCTGATCTGGTCGCTGATCTGATCGACGGACAGGCGCAAGGTCAGCCCATGGGACGCGGAGCTGAAGTCACCCTCGTTGCGCTCAATCATGCCGGCGATTTCACCGAGCGTGAAACCAAGTTGCTTGCCCTTCAGGATAATGGCCAGACGCTCACGATCCCGATCGCTGTACAGGCGGACAGCGCCGCGCCGGCCCGGGCGCAACAGTCCTTTGTCTTCATAAAAGCGCAGGGCGCGCAGCGTCACCCCGAAGTCCCGCGCAAGATCGCCGATCAGATAGTAACCAGCGGTGTTGGCGGCGTCCGCGCCCTTGTCTACATGCCTGGATTGCCCCGACGCAATGGAATGACTTGCATGGAGCTGATGAACGACTTCGTGGTTCACAATAATCCCCCCCACAGGAATGTGTACGCAAATATCGTCGCTCAATTTTCCGTGATCCGCAACCGCAACGTCATGCTCCCGTTGCACGCATGGGCGGGGGAAGCGGCCGTGATCCCGTTAACATTTCATTTACTATCTTTGCAGATAGTGGAGACCAACAGGCCTCCATGCCGGCGACGCGCCGGAAAACCGCCTGAAAACCGTGAATTTCAATAACTTGCACGGGCAGCGACGCAATTGCCGCGCCAGCAGGATGGCGAACCATGACCCGAACGGCCAGCCCCGCCTCCAGATCCCGGCAAGACATGCGGCGCATTGACGCAACCATAGGTCGCATCGACGCAGCGCTACACAACCCACAGGCCAGCGACCGCATCGCCGCCCGCCTTGCGCGCTATGCGGGTGGCCCACCCCCAGATTTCGCATGCAACTCCCAGGCGCCGACGCCCGCCAGCGCGCCAGACGGACGCGATGAGGCCCGGGCCGCCGCCGCCCCTTCCGGAATCGATACGGACAGCCTTCTGCGCCAGGTTGGCGAGGAAACCGCCCGCCGCATCGAAGCTTCCATTGCAGCGACCCTCGGCGAGGCCATCTCCACCCTGCGCGGCGATCTCGCCGCCCGCGCCGCCGACGGCGAGCGCCTCGCCATGCTTGGCGCCCGCCTGGAGGCGCTGGAAGCTGCGGGCCCCGAGATCGCGCGCTCCATCGCCCGGGCCATGGATGAACGGCTCGACGCCGTTGACGGCCACCTGGCGGATCTGACGCGCACGCTGGCCCGGCATCCGGCCTGGGATCTCGAAAACGGGCTCCAGCAGCTTCACGCCCGTCTGGCGACGCTGGCTGACGCGGCGGGCGAGAACGCACTGCGCCAGGTCTCCGCCGACGCCATGCGCCGGATTGTCGACGACGCGCTTCGCAGCGTCCCGCAACCCACGCTTTCCGACCTTGAAACCAGCGTAACGCAACCGGTGCTGGCGGCCATCGACGCCGCCGTCGCGCGCTTCGCCGCCACCCAAAAGCGCGAGGAAGAGCGCGAGGAGCCCCGCCCGGCGGCCGCCATGCCAGCGGTCAGCGACTTCTCGCTGGCGCACGCCATCCGTGACGACGTTGCGGCGGCGCAAGCCGGGCACACCCAGGACATCCGCACCATGGCGACGCGGCTGGACGCGCTACAGGACAGCGTGTCGGCGCTGACCGGGCAGTTGCGCGCCGCCCGTGAGGCGTCCGAGCGCGCGGACATGCTCGCCCACGCCAACGCCATGGCCGTCGCCGGCCCCCGCGGCGACATCACGGCGGCAATGGATGACGCTTCCCCCGCTCCCGTCGGGCGCCAGACGGCCTCTCTCCCCGAGTCTCCCGCGCCCGCTCGCCAGGCGCCGCCGGCCGGCGCGCCGACGCCGTCAGAGATGAAATCGCGGCTGATCGCGGCGGCGAGACGCGCCAATGCGACAGGCCGCGACACCCGGCGCGACGGCCGCCCGGCGGAACGCGCCCCGACGCCCGCCATCCGGCGCGACAGGCCCATGGCGCGCTGGCTGCGCGGCAAGGGACTGCTTTGGGCGGCAGCCGTCATCATCGGGGCTGGCTCCGTGCCGCTGCTGGCGCCGGCGCTGCGCGCACTGCCCGACGCGATCCTGCCCGCTCCCGGAGACAACGCCGGCCAGCCGGCGGAGCGCGCGCCGGAAAAAATCGGCAGCCATCTCACCACGTCGGCGCACCCGGCCTCGATCGTCGACGACCCGGCGGCGCTTTACGCCCTGGGCGACCGCATCGCCGAAGGCTCCGCCACCGGGTCGCCCAAACTCGCGGCCAGCCTGCTGGAGAAAGCGGCGGAGCGCGGCCAGGCGCCGGCGCAGTATCGCATCGCCCGGCTGTATGAGAAGGGCGCCGGCGTCGCCCGGGACCCCCGCCGCGCCCGCGACTGGTACGCGCGCGCCGCCGGGCAGGGCAATGTGCGCGCCATGCACAATCTGGCGGTGATGTACGCCGATGGCTCCCTGGGACCAGCCGATTACGGCGCCGCCGCCACCTGGTTCCGCAAGGCGGCCGAGCGGGGGCTGGGCGACAGCCAGTACAATCTGGGCGTGCTGCTGGCCCGGGGCCTGGCGGGCAAGGCCGATCCGGCCGAAGCCTGGGTCTGGTTCGACATCGGCGCGCGCGGCGGCGATCAGGAAGCCGCGGCGCGGCGCAATGAAATCGCCGCCAGCCTTGCCCCGGAGGCCCTGCAAGCCGCGCGTGACGCCTCCGCCGCCTGGCGGCCGGCGCCAGTCGACGTGCAGGCCAACGACCCGCCGGCGACCGGCGGAGCCGGAACGACGGCGGGAGCGCAGCCGGCCAAGGGCGCCCGCCCGGCCCAGGAACCTGTCTGATCGAACCGAACCAGTCTGAAGGACTTGCCGGCGGGCGCGCCCAGCGCCACTGCGCGCAACTGCCCGGCGTTTCTCCCGGCCCAGGCGGGGCCTTCCCCCGGATGCACGCCAGCCGGCGCGGTCTTTTTGGCGCGGCGCGGAAAAATGCCGAAACGCTGCAAGCCAGCGCCGTTGACATCAGGCGGCGCGTTTCACGATATGCCGGATCAGCAACGCCGCCGCCGGAGGACCTGCCATGCCGCCAATCACGCCACGGGGACGTGAAATCAATGCGGACGCCGCACGCCCCCTCGACGCCATCTCCCTGGCGCGGACCATGTTGAGATCGGCGAAAACCGCGGCGATCGCAACGCTGGACCCGGGCGGCTATCCCTACAGCACCGTCACCAACATCGCCGTGGATGACGCCGGCAAGCCCTTCATCTATATGGCCGGCCTTTCGCTGCACGCGCGCAATATCGCGCTGGACGATCGCGTCTCCATCACCATCGCCGATATGGATCAGGACGTGCTGACCACGCCGCGCCTCAGCCTTGTGGGCCGCGCCCGGCGGGTGGAGGGCGCGGCGTATGAGACCTTGAAGCTGCGTTACATGGAACGTTTTCCCAAATCGAAGCTGTATCTGGCGCTGCCGGACAGCAGCCTTTTCTACATCGAGACGGAAGCCGTGCAGCTGAATGGCGGCCCGACGCAGAATGCAAATTCCGTAACGCCCCTGGACCTGGTGGAAGATCTGGCGCCAACGACAGCGAGGTGAACGGGCAAACGCCGGGGCCAACCGGATAAAGAACGGGCAGTCCCGGGCCAGCGCGCCGCGCCGCCTGGTTTGGCGCCGTCCATGCCAGTGCGCCGCCATTCCTCGCCCGTCAGGCAGGCCTGCGGCGCAGGGATCGCCGGATATTGTGAGCGGGGGCGTATCGACCCATCGCGCCGTTCAATGGTTAACTCCCGAACCCAGGTTTTTCTGGTCACACAGGAGCGCACCATGTCCGTGTCCCGTCGCACCCTACTCGCCACCCTTGTCACCGGTCCGCTGGTCGCCGCCCTGCCGCTCGCCGGCGCGCCAGCGCTCGCGCGCACGGCAGCGCAGACCGTCGATGTCCGCGGTCTGGGCGGCGTCGCCGTCGACAGCTTCGACGTTCGCGTCCTGTCCGTCGATCTGCCGACCCGGACCGTGCAGGTGGAGCGCCGGGGGCGCCAGTGGCGGGTCACCCTTCCCGAGGAATTCGGCAGCCTGAACGCGCTGCGCCGCCGCGACCGCCTGCAAATCAACCGGGTGGAGAGCGCGCTGGTCTCCGTGGACCCGGCCCGACGGGGCGCGCGGCCTGACGTGGTGTTCTCCACGGCGCGTAACGACGGCATGTTTGGCAACCTGCCGGCGCGCTGGGTTGTCCGCAATGTGACGGTGACGGCCAGGTTCACCAGCTTTGACGCCGCGCGCGGAACTGTCAGTTATGAGGGGCCGGAGGGCCCGCGCACGGTCCGCGTGACCAATCCGGCGGTCGTCACGGCGCTCCAGAGGCTGAAAAAGGGCGATATGGTCCGCCTGTCGTTCACCGAGGCCACGGAATTTGTCCTGACGCCGCGTAGCTGACGAGGCCGGCGGCGCCGGCCCGCTCTCCGTATGGGAGCGCGGTGCGACAGACATTGGCCGCGGCTTGCCCGGACATATGGCGGGCAATATCCGCCGCTTTTCATCATGAAACCGCGCCGCAAACAGCCCGCGCCGTCTCCGGCGTCTGGCCGGAGGCGAACCGCCTGCCGTTACGCCAGAAACCACGCGGTATGGCGCGAAATGGCAAGCAACTTCGCCAATCATGGGTCATTCATGACCCTGACAAGATCGGGCCACGGCAAAACAGCCCTGTTTCAAAGACAACCATGGGGGTGTGCGGACAGTCCAGAAAATCTGCACGGGCAACCCGCGATTGCACCACAGCAGGCCCGCGCAGGAGCGTAGTGCTTCCGGCGGGATGAATCTGGGTGGAACTGTTCGAAGTGGCCGGACGTTAACCGCCGAAAGAAACGGAGCAACGTCTGGATGACAACTGGCGGAATGAAAATAACTGTCCGCAGCCGGCGCCCAATGGGCGCCGGCTGCGGAACAGCCTGATCGGAGTGAGTAAAGTCAGTATACGCCCCGGCGCGCCGAATGCAACTACTGGACGCACTTACGACTATGAAGCAATCGGCGCGCAGCTCTGTCTGCGTCTATTTGCCGTAATGTGTATTTTTGTTTGGATTTTACCACAATTTATATGTATTCTTTCTTCATTCAGGCACTATTGTTGCTGATACGCTACAGACAACCGGCGCCAGGAGGTGTAAGAGCGTCAGGCTGGCGGTGAGTGCTACAAAAGCCTCCTATCGCAAGCTTTCAGGAATGGAGTGAGTGATGAAAAACATTCTTCTTGCAGGCGTCGCCGCCGCCACGATGCTGGCCGCTGGCTCCGCTTTCGCTGCTGACCTGCCCTCGCGCAAGTACGCCCCGGTCGCCCCGGTGGTCGTGGCTCCCGTGTTCACCTGGACCGGCTTCTACGTCGGCGTGAACGCCGGCTACGCATGGAACACCAACAACAACCACAACAACTACGTGTATGGCGCTCCGGTGTACAACACGTACAACTACTATTATGGCTGGGGTAACTCGGGCAACGACGGCGGCTTCACCGGCGGCGGCCAGATCGGTTACAATTACCAGATCGGCCAGTTCGTGATCGGCGCCGAAGCGGACATCCAGTACGCCGACCTTGGCGGCAAAAACAACTACGGCTACGGCAATCAGGGCATGGACTGGTTCGGCACCGTGCGCGCCCGCGCCGGTTTCGCCATTGACCGCGCCCTGATCTACGTGACCGGTGGTTTCGCCTATGGCGGCGGCGGCAACAACAATCGCTACTACGGCTATAACTATGGCTACTACGCCGGCAATGGCAACAGCACGGCGACCGGCTGGACCGTCGGCGGCGGTCTCGAGTATGCCTTCACCGACAACCTGACCGCCAAGGTCGAAGGTCTGTACGTCAGCCTTGATCGCGGCAACAGCGACGTCTACTATCCCGGCGCTCCGCTGGCCAGCCTGTACTACTCGGGCGGCAACAAGAACAACGAGTTTGGCGTCGTCCGCGTCGGCGTCAACTACAAGTTCTGACAGGTCGGGAGTTCCGTCTCCCCTGAAACCCGGCAGCCCGGCTGCCGGGTTTTTCTGTTTGTGCGGGTGACCTTTCCTTCAGGTTCTATCCAGCCTTGAGTTCGACCTGAGGTTTGCTGGAACAATTCAGGCGTGCGGTCGTCGCTCCGGCGCTGCGGACGAACTGCAGCGACGCGGTTTCTGATACCGGACGGTGAAAGGCGGTCAGCACTGGGTTCGCTGCGGCAAGTAAACCCTCCCTCCCCTGTGCACGACGACCCCTGACGTCATCTGGCGGTGCAATGACCCTTGATCGACGTGGGCGAAACCGGGTACATGAAGGTCCCTGTCCCTGGCGATTTGCCGGTGGCGGGACGGGCGGGATCAGAACCCAACGGTTCCATTCCGCTCTGCGGGCGTAGTTCAGTGGTAGAACGACAGCTTCCCAAAGACAGTCAGTTGCATATTCTTCCATAATTGTTTGTGGAAAACTTCCGAATTCATCGCATCACAAATCTGGATTTCCATTTTTACTGACGTCTGACCTTTCAGGTCCACCCACCATATCAATGCGACGTCGAACATTGCGGATTATCTCCGGAAGCTCCCCAGTTCTCACGCCACGTTCGCCCCCATCAGCGGTGCCAGTACCCGTACCACCTCTGGAAAACGCGACGGGAAATCCACCCACGATCCCGTTGTCCCCCCACCTGATTGCCGTGACCCTCCGGGCTTCCACGATCTGGAGGGGAACAACTCATGTCCAGAAAACCAAAATCACCCGAACCCGCCGTCACTGACATGTCGATCGTCGAGAAGGCGGTCGCGGAAGCGCGGGAGATGATGTCGAACGGCAGCACCAAGATTGACGCTGCGATGGCGATGTACCGGCAGCTTGAAAGCCACCCTCAGGA